>JADMIO011678424.1_pt1 | contig 122337 bp, 100 predicted proteins | sample 8958161 | NCBI WGS metagenome assembly JADMIO01 (sample SAMN16585339, study PRJNA669376) | soil metagenome | isolation source: Crop rotation soil | place: USA: Cullars Rotation, Alabama | collected 2011 | reverse complement strand
CACCCGAAGGTGAGCCAGTGTGATTACATTTGCGGCCTAACTGTGGCCAGTCCAGTTACGCTGGAGTCACTAGTATTTAGGTGACACTATAGAAGCGGCCGCGACAACTTGTCCACGTGGAATTCTAAGCTTAGGATCCCAATGTGCTGGAAAGGCACATTGCCATCGTGGTGGATGTGGACCACGCGACGGACCACCCGGATTCGGACAACCGCAAATACGGCGAGACGAAGCTCGGGGGCGGACCCATCCTGGCGCGCGGCGCGAACAACAATCCCAAGATTTACCAACGCCTGCTCACCGCTGCCAAGAAGGCCCGGATTCCCATTCAGTTCAGCGCGGACCCCCGCCCGATCAGCTCCGACGCCCGCGCGGTGCAAATGGGCCGCGGCGGCGTGGCCACCGGCACCATTTCCATTCCGCTGCGCTACATGCACACCCCGAGCGAGATCGTCGACCTCGAGGACGTGGAACGCTGCGTGAAACTCCTCGTGGAGTTCGCCAAGGCCCTCGAAAAGGGCGACTACGCGCACTGGTGATCTGGCGTATGTCGAATTACGATCCGAATCTCCTTCGCACGCTGGCGGGTCAACTCGAAGCTCAAGCCCGGACGGCGGTCGTGAGTGGCGTCATTGCCGGTCAAGCCTGCCGCCGGACCGCGTTGACCAGGTGAGTCGAGACCGTCGCCACCAGCCACCAGACGGCAAGCCAGATCAGCACGACCAAGGTCCAGCCGAAGGCGGAGGGAGCGGCCCACCCACCCGACGGGGCAGCCCCAAATACGGGCAACCCGAACTTTTTCAGCAGCAGGAGCGGAAGGTAGATTGAGCCTGCCAGCGCCGGCGCCAGGGCGCTGGGGGAAATCAGCGCGAGAGCCAAGTGCACGGCGGCCAATCCAATGAAGAGCGGACCCCGCGGATGCATGAGGGTCGGCGCTTACGCCGCGCGCTGCTTTGGCTCGGCCTTACCCGCACGGGGCAGGGTTGGCTTCCGGTGGACCGCAAAAATGGCGGAGTCGATCCCAACTTCCATGACTCCATCACGCTGCGGCGGGTTGTACATGACCTCTAGCATGAAATTGTCCTTGATTGAATGGAGAGCGCGGGCCCCGCGTCATTTGCAGCCGTCCTTGAATTTCTGCAGATCGTCCCCGCCCGTTTTGAGGACGTTGGCTGTTTCCTTGAAGAAGTCTTCCGCCCATTTTGACGCCTTTGCCGGGTCGATATGGCCGGAGGAGTCGGTGATCTTTTCCCACTCGTCGTCGCCCTTCAACGCCGTCTTCACGTATTTCTCGCGGCGCTTCGTCTCGGTCTGGGTGAAGCGGTGCTCGGTCATCTTCTTGCCGCGCACGCAGATTTCCACGGTTGCGCAGGTGGCCACCACGTCGCGCAGGCCCACGTCCAACACCGCTGTGAACTTGGTGGCTCCCGCAAGTTTGAGCTTACCCTTCAGAACCTCATCGATCACGGCGCTGCCGTGTTCCAGGTACTTCAGCAAGAAATCCACCACGGCGCCGCCGGCGCCCTCGCCGTCGGGCAGGTGCTCACTCACCTTGCCGCCCAGCTCCGCGATTTTCTTGAGGTAATCGGCAAAATCCCCCGCCGCGACCGCCGCGCCGTCCTTGTCCGTGTAGACCTGCGTGAACAGCTCCTGCTTGCCGTCGAGCAGGGTAAATTTCCTCTCCTCGGAACTCAGCACCTTGACCTCGTCGCCGCCGCACGGAGGGGGCTCGGCCTTCGTCTCGCTGCCTGCGCCCGTCGGACCCGGGGGCGGAGGCGGCACCGGGGGCGGCGGCGTGGGCGGCGGCGGCTTCGGTTTCTTTGACGGATCCGTGGTGCGCCCGTAATCCGTGACGTAGTCGATCCCGTCCCGTTTCTCGGCCGACTTGATCTCGATCCAATTGCAGTAATGCAGATTCGGCGGCTTGGGCCCGTCGAAATAAATACCCGTCTTCTCCTTGCTGCCCGCAAAGATGACCGGCACGCGCCAGCGGCCCGGCTGACCACCGGGTTCGCCTTCGACGTGCACGATGCTGCCCACGAGCCAATGAGCGGCGGGCTGCGCCCAGGCCACCTCGGCGACCACTTCAAATCCTCCCGCGCTCACCCCCGTCAACGTGCGCGTGGTTTGATACACTCCGTTTGCCACGACTCCCGGATCATTCGCGGGAATGTCGAAACGCTGGAGATTTCCCCCGGTTGCCGTCACCGTGCCGCCCGTCCGCAATTGCAAGGGAATCGGGTGTGCTAAGCCCTCCAGCCCAAAGACCTGCACGGTCAGTTGCGTGCTCTCCCCCCGCTGGAGCGTCGTCTTCGGCGCGGAGAGCTGTAGCCGCACGCTCCGCACCGGTCCGCGGATTGACGTGGCCCCTTCGGTCAACGTGAGGTTGGTCGGTCCGGCCGTCGAACTAGGCGGAAGTTGAAAGACAGTCTGACGCGGCGACTCGGCCAGCATCGACGCTTGGCTCGAGCCGATTTGCAGCCGGGTGTTGGACGCGTCACCGTCAAATGCGCCCTTGATCGTGGCAGGTGCGGCCTGCGGCAAAGCCGGCGGCCAGTTGAACTGGGCGGGCGTTGGAACGGCTTGCGTCGCGCCGCTCCCCATCGGCCGCGGTGCGGCCGCGGGCGTCGGCGCCAGCGGAACGTTCGTGGTGACGGCCGGCGGCGACGATGAGGCTCCCCCAGAGCCAAAAGAAATGGGCAGGTAGGGTCGCACGAGGGCGGGCACCTGGATCTTGAACTCGTGCGTTGCGGCGGTGGATTTCTGGCCGTCCACATCGATCACGGTCCCTTGCAGCACTGCGCCGTTGGCGATCCGCTCTTGATCGTTGGCACCTACCGGCTCGCTAAATACCGTGCCGGAAATCGTGTCGCCCGCCGCCATGTCGTCGGGAAAATTCACCCGGATTTTTCCCTGCGGCGTCGTGTAGGTGACCGAATGCAGCCCCCGCTCCGTCGCCACGGTGGCGCTCGCGGCGGCGATCGAATTTCCGCCCGCGACGAAAAACAACCACACAGCCACCGCGATCCGGCACGGCGGCATGCCGAAACCAACACGGAAAATTGTGGGGTAATTGCGCACGGAGGGGCAGCCGTCGCAGGGGTGGTCGAGGCGGACCGAAAACCCAAATCAAGCCTTTGGCAAGGTCGGCGATTCCACCCGACCTCTGCAGCCCGCACCGACGGCGAGTCTCCGGCCCGTCGTCAGGCCGCGTTCTGTTTGGGCTCGTTCTTGCCCAGGCGACGGAGGGTCGGCTTGCGCCGGCCCGCCACGACGGCGGAATCAATCACAACTTCCGTCACATCATCACGCTGCGGGAGGTCGTACATGACCTCGAGCATGAGGTTCTCCATGATCGAGCGGAGGGCGCGGGCGCCGGTCTTGAGCTCGATCGCCTTGGCGGCGATGGCCTTGACGGCGTCGGGCGTAAACTTGAGGCGAACGCCATCCATCGCGAAGAGCTTCGAGTACTGCTTCACCGTCGCGTTCTTCGTCTTGAGGAGGATTTTTTCGAGGTCGGCGATCTTGAGCTGGTCGAGCACCGACACGACCGGGAGGCGGCCGATGAACTCCGGGATCATGCCGAAGCGGATCAAATCCTCGGGCGTCAGCGACTTCATCATCTGCTCCGGCGCGAGCGCCTCGTCCTGCTGGGCCTTCACCGCGGAAAAACCAAGGCTGCGCGAGCCGAGCCGGCGCTGCACCATGGCGTCGAGCCCGATGAACGCGCCGCCGCAGATGAAGAGGATGTTCGACGTGTTGATCTGCACGTATTCCTGGTTCGGATGCTTGCGCCCGCCTTGGGGGGGAACGTTGCAGGTCGTGCCCTCGAGAATCTTCAGCAGCGCCTGCTGCACGCCCTCGCCCGAGACGTCCCGGGTGATGGACACGTTCTCGGTCTTGCGGCCGATCTTGTCGATTTCGTCGATGTAGATGATGCCACACTCGGCGCGTTTCACGTCGTAGTTCGCATTCTGCAGCAGGCGGAGAACGACATTCTCCACGTCCTCGCCGACGTAACCGGCCTCGGTCAGCGTCGTCGCGTCCGAAATGGCGAAGGGCACGTCGAGGATCTTCGCCAGCGTGCGCGCGAGCAGGGTCTTGCCGGAGCCCGTCGGGCCCACGAGCAGGATGTTGCTCTTCTCGACTTCCACGCCGTCAAACTCCGGCGACATCGTGACCGAGTCCTTGAGCGGCTCGCCGGCGTTGAAATTGAGCCGCTTGAAATGGTTGTAGACCGCCACCGACAGCACCTTTTTGGCGTGATCCTGGCCGATGACGTAGTCGTCGAGGGTCTTTTTGATCTCGGACGGCTTGATCAGGCGGAACGCCGGTTTGGCCTCCGCGGCGGGTGCCTTGACCTCACGATCGATGATCGTCTTGCAGACGTTCACGCACGAGTCGCAGATGTACACGCCGGGGCCGGCGATGATCTTTTTGACTTCCGCCTGCGACTTTCCGCAGAAGGAACACAGCGTCATGCGTGAGGACTTAGCCATGGTAAAGGGTGGCGCGGCCGGCGCGCCTCTGTCGAGGTCGGAGTTTGTCCTAAAGTGCCGGTCAGGCGGCGCTTTGCACCACCAAGGCTTGGGCCTCGCGGGTGGACTGGACGACGTGGTCGACGATGCCGTAGGCCTTCGCCTCCTCGGCACTCATGTAATAGTCGCGATCCGAGTCCTTCTCAATCTGGTCGGCCGTCTTGCCCGCGTGGTGGGCGATGGTCTCGTTGAGCGTCTTGCGCCAGCGGAGGATTTCCTTGGCCGCAATGGCGATGTCGGTCGCCTGGCCGCCGGCGCCCCCGCTCGGCTGGTGAATCATCACCCGGCTGTTGGGGAGCGCGAAGCGCTTGCCCTTGGTTCCGCCCGCGAGCAGCACCGTGCTCATGCTGGCGGCCATGCCGATGCAGTACGTGGCGATGTCGTAGGGCATGAACCGCATCGTGTCGTAGATCGCCATGCCGCTCGTCACCACACCGCCCGGGGAGTTGATGTAGAGATAAACGTCCTTCTTCGCGTCCTCCATCTGGAGGAAGAGCAGCTGCGCGATGACCAGGTTGGCCACCATGTCGTCGATCGGCGTCCCGATGAAGATAATCCGGTCCTTTAACAGGCGGGAATAGATGTCCATCGACCGCTCGCCGCGGCCGGTGTTTTCGAGGACAATGGGAACGTAGTAGCTCATCTCGGGGGGAGGATTGATGTCGTTAGGAAGCCTTCGCGGGAACAGTCGACACCTTAGCCTTCGAGACGAGAAAATCAACCGACTTGTCGAAAATGATGGACTGTTGCACCGAGCGGAGCTGGTCGCGATCGCTCGTCAGCACCTTCACCAGCTTCTCGGGCTTCTGCTGCGTGCGCATCGCCTCGCGGTAGATGAAGCTGTCGATGTCCTTCTCGCTCACCGAGATTTTTTCCGCCTCGGCAATCTTCGCGAGGATCAGCTGGACCTTCACGCGCCGGGTCGCCGCCTTGCGGGCATTCTCGAACAACGCCTTCTTGTCCTTCTCGAACTGCTCCTGCGGCACGCCGCGGCGCATGTTTTCCTCGAGGAACTGGCGCAACACGCCTTGGGTTTCATTCTCCACCAGCGAGTCCGGCACCGCGAAGTCCACCTTGTCGGCCAGCGCGTCAATCACCTGGCGACGCTGCTCCGACCGGTTCTGGTGCTCCTTCTGCAGCTTGAGGTTGTTGCGCACGCTGGTCTTCAGCGCGGCGAGATCGTCGACCTGGTTGGCCTTGAAGAAGGCCTCGTCGAGCGCCGGCAGCGCGCGTTCGCGCACTTCCTGCACTTCCACCGCATACGTCGCGCTCTTGCCCGCCAGTGCCGGCACCGCGGCAAAGTCCGCCGGAAATGAAATCGTCACGTTCTTCTTGTCGCCGGCCTTCACGCCTGCGAGCTGCTGGCCGAGGCCGGGAATCACGCCTTCGTTGGCGCCTTCGACCTCCTCCCAGGTCTGCGGGACCTTGCTGTAAATCTGCTTGTCCGGCGCAAGCTCCGCGATCGGCTTGCCGTCGATAGTGCCTTCGTAACCCAGCTTGACGTAGTCGCCCTTCGCGGCCGGACGCTCGGCGGTCTTGAACTCAGCGCGTTCGCTGCGGAGGCCCTCGATCACCGTATCCACCTCGGCGTCGGTCGCATCCGTGGACGCCACCTCGGTGCTGAGACCGGCATAGTCCGGCAGTTGAAAATCGGGACGCACATCGAGCGTGATCGTGACCGCGGCGGAGAGACCTGGCTCCACCTGGCCCGGCTCCACATTGACGACGTTCAGCACGTCGAGCTTCTCCTTTTCCAAGGCCGTGCGGTAGGCCTTGCTGACGACCTTCTGCTTGAATTCATCGGCAATCTCCTTGCCGAAGCGCTTCACCACCATGGCGGCGGGCGCCTTGCCGGGACGGAACCCCGGGATGCGCGCCATCTGGCCGAATTCCGCGACCACGGCCTTGTGCTCAGTGTCGACCTCGCTCGCATCGAGCGTGACGACGAGGTTCTTGCGCGTGGCGGAAACAGAGTTGAGTTGGACGTTCACAGGAGGAGGTTGGACCGGTTTTTAGAGAGAGAATCGGTCAACGTACGAGGGTCGGCAACGCGGTCAATGCCGGATTCTGCACGCTTGCGCGCCACCCGCCGCCGCCGTTTCGTGGCAGCCGGGAACCATGCCCAGCCTCAGCCAACTTCTCGCCGCCTATTCCCCGTTGCTGCTGCTGGATGTCGCCTCAGCGCGAGTGCAAGTCGGCGTGCTGGCCGCGGGCCAGCCCGCGCGCTGGGCCGGGTCGGACGACGAGGCCGGCATCGGCGTTTTTCGCTGCCTGGAGGAATTGGCGGTGTCGCCAGACACGGTGGGCGCGTTTGTCTTCTGTGACGGCCCGGGCTCAGTGCTGGGAATTCGTACCGTGGCCATGGCCTTGCGCACGTGGTGCGTGCTGACTCCCCGACCGGTCTTCGCCTACCATAGCCTGGCCATCGTGGCCCACGCGCTGCGGCGACCCGGCGCGGCGATCATCGCCGACGCCCGCCGCGACGCCTGGCATGCCTTCTCGCTCAACGGACCTTTGCGCCGCGTGACCACGGCCGAACTCGCGGGAGAACTCATCATGCCGGACGGTTTCCGCCATTGGACGCCTCTGCCCGCCGGCGTGACCCGCACGTCATACGCGCTTGCCACGCTGCTGCCCGGAGTGGCCGACCAGGATCTGTTCCGCGCGACCGAAACGCCCGATGCGTTTTTGCACGAGGAGCCGAGTTACGCGACATGGACGCCGCAGGTTCATCGCGCCCCATGACGACGACGCCCAATTCCCGCCTGCCCCTGCGCTGCTGGGCCGAAATCGATCTGGCCGCGCTCGAGCGCAACTTGCGGCTGATTCGCGCGTCGTTGCCCTCCCACATTCGCTACGTGGCCGTGGTGAAGGCCGACGCGTACGGCCACGGACTCCACCAGACGGTCGCGCGGCTGATGCATTCCGGCGCCGATCTCTTCGCCGTCGCCACGCTGTCGGAGGCGACCGCGGTGCGGGAACTCGGGCCGGGTTGGCCAGTGCTCTTGCTCAGCCCGCTGCTGCCGGACGAAGACCATTTTCTCGCAGAATACGATCTCGCCGCGACAGTCTCCACCGCGGAGGAAGTGGAGCGTTTCGAGGCGGTTGGCGTCATGGCGGGCCGGCCAGTTGACGTGCACCTCAAGATCGACACGGGCATGGGTCGCTTGGGCGTCTGGCACGAACAGGCGCCCGCGCTCTACCAGCAAATCGCGACGTCGCGTCACGTGAGGCTCGCGGGTGTATTCACCCATTTTGCGAGTCCGGATGACGATCCGACGTTCACCGCCGAACAGCGCCGACGCTTCCTCGCCGCCCTCGACCTCTGTCAGGGGATTAGACTCAACGATCTGTTCGTGCACGCCGACAACAGTTCCGGCCTGGAGACCATGCCCGGCGCCAGCCCGTTCAACGCCGTGCGCGTCGGCCTGCTGCAATTCGGGATTCTCCCCCACCCGAATTCCCTCCTCGCCCAAGTCAAAACCGAGCCCGTTTTCAGCTTTCGCACTCGCGTCGGCATCACCAAGTCGCTCCCGCGCGGCACGACCATCAGCTACGGGCGCACGCACACCCTCGCCAGCGACCGTGTCGTCGCGGTCCTCTGCGCGGGATACGGCGACGGCATTCCGCGCGCCGTCAGCAATCGCGCCCAAGTGCTCATCGGCGGACGGCGTTGCCCCGTGCTGGGCCGCGTCACCATGGACCAGACCGTCGTCGACGTAACTGACGTGCCCGGCGTGAAATGCGGAGACGAGGTGGTGCTGGTCGGCCGCCAACAGGAGGGCGAAATCACCATCACGGAGTTCAGCCGTTGGGCGGACACTATTCCTTGGGAAACGCTCTGCTCGGTCACCAAGCGCGTGCCCCGGCTGTATCGCACGGCGCTGGGGGTTTAGTTGTCCGCGACGAAACCGGCGGCCCGGAGCGGCGTCATCAGCGCAATGAACCTCCCCTTCGCCGCCAACGAAGCCTGGGAGCCCTTGTCGCCCGCGGAATGGAACGCCGGCGCCGCGAGCCATCTCCTGCGTCGGGCCGGATGGACGGCGCGGCCGGATGACATCGCGCAGGCCCGTGAGGAAGGTTTGTCCGCGACGCTCGACCGACTCTTCCCGGCGCAGCCCGCGCGCTTTGCCCAGCCGCGACTGGTCGCGCACTTGCAGGCGGACACACCCGAGATCGCGCGCGGACTCGTGCAGGCTCCGGCCGGCGACGAAAAACGGCGCATGCAACGCGAGGCCCGCGAACGCACGCAGCTGGCGGTACAGGACATGAGCATCAAGTGGCTGCAGTTCGCGGCCGAGCCCGCCAACGCGGCCGTGGCAAAGTGGACGCTTTTCCTGAGCGATGTGTATGTGGTGGGCGTGGACAAGGTGAAGAACGCCGTCCTCATCTGGGAGCACTTCGACATCCTCGCACGCCACGCCTTCGGATCCGCGCCGGCCCTCGCCAAGGCCGTTTCACGCTCGCCGGCGATGGTGGCCTACCTCGACTTGAACCAGAGCCGCCGCGGCGCGCCGAATGAGAATTTCGCCCGCGAGCTCTTCGAGTTGTTCCTCCTCGGGGAGGGCCACTATTCCGAGCAGGACATCAAGGAGGCGGCGCGCGCGTTCACCGGTTATCGCCAGCAATTCGGCGTGTTCCGGCTCGCGCCCGGCCAGCACGATGCGACGCCCAAGACGATCTTCGGCCACACCGGGCGTTTCACCGGCGACGATGTCGTCGACCTGGCCTTCCAACAGCCTGCGGCCGCTGCGTTTCTGCCGCACGAAATGGTAAAGTTCTATCTGACGGACGCCGCTTTGCCGTCCGAATATCTCGCTGCGCTGGGCGGCGGGTGGCGCCGGCGGGATTTCGATTTGCGCGCGCTGGCTCAGCGCTTTTTCGGCAGCCGGCTTTTTTTCGATCCTTCGTTTCGCGGGGATTTCATCAAGAGCCCCGTGCAACTTTACCTTGGGCTGGTGCAAGACCTCGGGCTGAGCGTGGCGCCGCTGCCGCGCCAGGTGCTGGTGCCGCTCCGCCAGATGGGCCAGATGCTCTTCAATCCGCCCAATGTCCGCGGCTGGGTCGGCGGGCGCAACTGGATCAACTCCGCCACCCTCAGCGTGCGCCGCCAGCTGGCCGAGTCGCTCTTCACCCCGATCCACGAGGAAGCACTCACCGCCGACGAGCAGATCGAACTGGTGGCCGCACGCGCCAACGGGATCAACAATTTCACCGCGACCGACGCCCTGCTCGCGCCCCTCGCCCGTCTCGATGCCGCGGCCGCCACCGAGCGCCTGCTGGCCAATTTCCTCGCTCTTCCCGCGGCGCCGCCGTTCCGTGACAGCGTGCGACATTTCCTGGCCGCGGACCATGCCAGCGAGGCCCAGAAACTGCAGCGGCTGCGCCGGGCCACGGTGACCCTGCTGCAGTCCCCCGAGTACCAGCTCTGTTGACTCCCCCATGTCCTCGAATACCCCGACCCCGCTCTTCCCCACCACCCGCCGCGAGTTCCTGCAGCTGACGGGGAAGGGCCTAGGACTTCTGGCCTTCAGCCGCTTTGCACCGGCCTTCCTGGTCAACTCCGCGCTGGGCTCCGCTCCCGCGCCGGAAAAGGACCGCTCGATTCTCGTGCTCGTGCAGCTCGCTGGCGGCAACGACGGGCTCAACACGCTCGTGCCGTTCGAGGACGCCGACTATTATCGGCTGCGACCGACCCTCGGCATCGCCAAGGAAAAAGTCCTCCGCGTGAACGCCACCCTTGGACTACATCCGTCTTGTGCGGCGATGCACCGCTTGTTGCAGGACGGCAAACTCGCAGTTGTCCAGAACGTCGGTTACCCGAACCCCAACCGGAGTCATTTCCGCTCGAGCGAGATCTGGGAAACCGCGAGCGGCAGCAACGAGTTTCTCGCCACCGGCTGGGTGGGACGGTTCATGGACAACGCGTGCGCCGGGCAGCCGACCTACGGCCATGATCCGGTGGCCGTCCACATCAGCAACGGCGTGCCGCAGTCCTTCCTCAGCGCGCACGATCACCCCACCTTCGGTTTGTTGCCCGGGGTCGGTAACCGCCGGGAGAACGAGGAGAATCGCCAGCTGCTCGAATCCCTCGTCGTGGCGCAGGGAGCGGAGGGCACCGACAATGCCTCGTTCCTGAAGCACACCCTCATGGACGCGCTTGTCACCGAAAAGAAAGTCCACCGTGTGCTCGGTTCCTACCAGCCCTCCGCCGGCTATCCGACGAATCCGTTTTCCGTTTCGCTCCGCAACGTCGCCGCACTCATCGCCGCCGGCCTGCCCACGCGCGTTTACTTTGTCTCGCTGAGCGGCTTCGACACCCACAGCAACCAGGCCAACCAGCAGGCGAACCTGCTCACCACGCTTTCCGAGGGACTCGCCGCCTTTCAAAAGGACCTCGAGCTGCACAAGCTCGACGGCCAGGTCACCACCATGACGTTCTCCGAGTTCGGACGGCGTCCCAGTGAAAACGAGAGTCGCGGCACCGATCACGGCACGGCCGCGCCGCTCTTTGTGATGGGCGCACGCGTGAAAGGCGGAGTCCACGGCACCGCGCCCGCGCTCAATCTCGCGCCCAACCAGGATCTGACTTTCACCACCGATTTCCGCAGCGTCTATGCGACCATGCTGGAGCGCTGGCTCGGCTGTCCGTCACAAACCGTCCTGGGCGGCAAATTCGCCCCCCTGTCGATCGTCTGACCCTAGCGGCCGATCCCGTACGTCCGGAACCCCATCGCTTCCAGCTTGGCGAGATCGAGGATGTTGCGGCCGTCAAAGATGAATGCCGGCTTGTGCATGGCGCCGAGCATCTTCGCGTAATCGAGCGTCTTGAATTCGTCCCACTCGGTCACCACGGCAATCGCATGCGCGCCGTCGGCCGCCTCATAGGCACTCTTCGCCACGATCAGCCGCGGGTCCTCCTTGCCCTTGCCCAGGACATCCAGGCGAATTTCCTCCGCGGACACCTTGGGATCGTAAACCACGACCTTGGCCTGCTCGGCGAGCAGGTCGCGGCAGACGGAAATTGCCGCCGACTCGCGCGTGTCGTTGGTGTCCTTCTTGAACGCAAAGCCGAGGATCGCGATTTTCTTGTCCGCGACGGTGTTGAACAGCGCCCGGGAAATCTTCCCGGCAAACCGGCGTTTCTGCCAGTCATTCATCTTCACCACGCCGTCCCAGTAGGCCGCGACCTCCGGCAGGCCGTAGTGCTCGCAGAGGTAGACGAGGTTGAGAATGTCCTTCTGGAAGCAGGAACCGCCGAAGCCCACGGAGGCCTTCAGGAATTTCGGGCCGATGCGTGAGTCGCGACCGATGGCGTTGGCCACCTCGTCGACATTGGCGCCCGTGGCTTCACAGAGCGCGGAGATCGAATTGATCGACGAGATGCGCTGGGCGAGGAAGGCATTCGCGACGAGCTTCGAGAGCTCAGAGGACCACAGGTTGGTCGTGATGATGCGGTCACGCGGCACCCAGCGCGCGTAAACTTCCACCAGCGTCTGCAGCGCTTTCTCCCCGCCCGGCGTCCGCTCGCCGCCGATCAAGACGCGGTCTGGCATCAGCAGGTCAGCCACCGCGGTGCCCTCGGCCAGGAATTCCGGGTTCGATAGCACTTCAAATTTGATGCCGCGGGTGTTAGCCGCGAGGATGTCCTTGATCGTCTCGGCGGTCTTTACCGGGATCGTGGACTTTTCGACGATGATCTTCGGCCCGGTGGCCACTTCCGCGATGGTGCGTGCTACGGACTCGATGAACCGGAGGTCTGCCGCACGCCCGGCACCCACGCCGTAGGTCTTGGTGGGCGTGTTGACCGCGACAAAGATGATGTCGGCGCCATTGATCGCCGCCGCCACGTCGGTCGAGAAATGCAGGTTCTTGCCCCGGGACTTCTCCACCACCTCCGCGAGGCCTGGCTCGTAAATCGGCAGCGTGCCTGAATTCCAGGCGGCAATGCGGGTCGCGTTCATGTCCACGACCTTTACTTCGATGTCAGGGGCCTTGAGGGCGATCATCGCCATTGTGGGACCACCGACGTAACCAGCTCCGATGCAGCAAATTTTCATACAGGAATCGCCTACTCTGCGGGGCGAAACGGCAAATCCAAGGACGATTTTGCCCGGAAATGCGCGGGAACTACGGACGCAAAAACGGCGCGAGGGTCCCCCGCGCCGTTGGGCAAAATAATCTGCGCTCAGCCTCAGGCCGGCGTCGGCGACGGCTCGGCGCCGGTCGTAGGCAGCGGGGCGGCCGAGGCGGGCTTTTCCGAGGCCTTCTTGTCAGCCGGCTTGCCGTCGGGCTTGGTGGGCTTCTCGACCACGATGGGCGAACGAATCTCGCCGAAGTTGAGGATCTCGAGGACATGCTTGCCCTCGATCGTCTCATACTCGAGCAGCGCGGCCGCGATCTTGTCGAGGGCCTCGCGTTTTTCGAGGATGATGGCCTTGGCCCGGGCGTACTGCGTATCGACGATCCGGGTAATCTCCGCGTCGATCTTGCGCGCCGTTTCCTCGCTGTAAGCGTGGTTGCGGGTGATCTCGCGACCAAGGAAAACGGTGTCGGAGTTATCCCCGTACGAAATCATGCCGAGCGAGCTCATGCCCCAGTCGCACACCATGTGGCGGGCGATCTTGGTGACCTGCTTGATGTCGCCGCCGGCGCCGCTCGAGACGTCGCCCATCACCAGTTCCTCGGCGATGCGGCCGCTAAGGCCCATCGCGATCTGGTTCAGCATCCGCTTCATGGCGTGAGTGAGAATATCCTTCTTGGGGATGAACATCGTGCTGCCGAGGCTGTGGCCGCGGGGGATGATGGTCACCTTGTGGACGGGCATGTGGCCGTCATCGAGCACCGCCTGGACCAGCGCGTGGCCGGCCTCGTGATAGGCCGTGAGCTTCTTTTCCTCGTCGTCCATCAGCCGGCGCCGTTCGCGACCGAACTGCACCTTCTCGCGCGCATCGTCGACGTCGATCATCTCGACGCGCTTCTTGTTGCGGCGGGCCGCCAGCAGCGCGGCTTCGTTGAGGAGATTGGCGAGATCCGCGCCGGACAGGCCGGGCGTGCCGCGCGCGATGACACTGAGGTCGACGCTCTCGGCCAGGTTGATTTTGCGGGCATGCACCCGGAGAATTTGTTCGCGGCCCAGGATGTCGGGCAGATCGACCATGATCTGGCGGTCAAAACGGCCCGGGCGCAGCAGCGCGCTGTCGAGCACGTCGGGCCGGTTGGTGGCCGCGATGATGATGACGCCCTCGGTGGTGTCGAAGCCGTCCATTTCGACGAGCAGCGAGTTGAGCGTCTGTTCGCGCTCGTCATTGCCGCCACCCACACCGGCGCCGCGCTGGCGGCCGACGGCGTCGATTTCGTCGATGAAAATGAGGCATGGCGCGCTCTTGCGGCCCTGCTCGAACATGTCACGTACGCGGCTCGCGCCGACGCCGACGAACATTTCCACAAAGTCCGAACCCGAGATGCTGAAGAATGGCACATCGGCCTCACCCGCGACGGCCTTGGCGAGTAGCGTCTTGCCGGTGCCCGGAGGACCGACCATCAGGATGCCCTTCGGGATCTTGCCACCCATCTTGGTGAACTTTTTGGGATCCTTCAAAAATTCGACGACCTCGCTGACCTCTTCCTTGGCCTCGTCGCAGCCCGCCACATCGGCGAACATCACCTTGTCGCGGTCGCGCGTGAGGAGCTTGGCGCGGCTCTTGCCGAAGCTGAGCGCACCCTTGCCCGCCTGCCGGAGCTGGCGGATGAAGAGGAAATAGAGAAGGCCAATGATCAGGAGGAACGGGATGACCTGTGCGGCGATCTGCGTGAGCAGCGTCGTGGCGGGTTGCTCCGTGAACTTCTTGGACTTCTGGAGTTTTTCCGAATTGGCATCGGTCAACCGGCCTGAAGCGCGGAACTGCGCCGTGGCGCCGCGATCGCCGTCGAGGCTGGCGTCCTTGGCCTCACCCGTGATCACAACCCAGTCGCGTCCACCCGAACCGTCCGGGCGGATGACGCCGTCCTTGACCTTCCCCTGTTCGGTGAGGTCAACGACGTCCTGGATCTTGAGGGTGGCGGGCGACGTAAGGCGGCCCGGGGCAAAGAAAAGGAGCGAAACGGCCGCCAGCACGATGACGAGCCAGATCACCAGCATCTTGGGCTGGAAACGATCCGGGGGCAGGTTCTTGAGCGAACGGCGCTTCTTGTTGTTATCGAGGTCGGACATGGGGTTTATGACTTATTAGGGACCATGAATGTTCCCCGGCTATAAGTCAATTGGCCCGGCGGTGGAATCGGCGCGCTTTTTTCCTGCCGAACTCCAAAAACAGGCGGTTTGTCGTGATGACCGCGAACAGGCCGGTGCCAAGACTGTGGCGGGTGGAACGACCGGTTTCCACGTCGTGCAGGAGGGCTTCGAAGGCCTGCCGCGACACCCGGATTTCCGCCGGTTGGGCGAGCACCCAGCGATGCAACGCCCGGCGCACAAGCGCCCGCGGCTTGCCCGCGAGTTTACCCAAATTTAGCGACCGGTTCGCCCCGAGTGGGCGCAATTCCGCGAGCCACGCCTCCAGCGCCGCGTCATCCTCGTCCAGCAACTCGCGCGAGCGGGCCGCGCCCGCCAGCGCATCCCGCTCCGCCACCCGCTGCCAAGCCGGGAGCACATCGCGCCGCACACGGTTCCGAAAAAAATCCCCGCCGGCGTTCGTCGCGTCCTCGCGCCACGTCGCCCCCGCCTTCCGCAATGCGGCCACGATGTCCGACTTCTTCACGCTCAACATCGGCCGCAAATGCCAGCGTCCTTCCGGCATCGCCTGCGCCGGCCGCGGCGCCGCCAGGCCCGCCGTGCCGCTGCCCCGCGCCAGGCGCATCAGCATCGCCTCGGCGATGTCGTTCTGCTGATGACCCAGCCATAGCAGCCGGATTTTGCGACGCTTCATCTCGCGCGCAAAAAATCCAAAACGCGCCACGCGCGCCTCCGCCTCGCTCGCACCCTTGCGGGCATCGCGCCAGCGGGCGGACACAAACTTGACTCCGAGCGCCGCACACACCTTCGCGCAGAATTTCTCATCCGCATTCGCGGCGCGTCCCCGCAGCCGGTGATTGAAATGCAGCACGACGAAATCGCGGCCCCAACGACCCGGACCCTCCGCCCAGAAGATCAGCAGCATCGCGAGCGAATCTGCTCCGCCCGAGACCGCCAGCGCCCAGCGCGACGGACCGCGCATTCCCTTTCGCCGGTCCCTTTCGTATTCGGCCAGCGCAGTGTGCATCGCCGCTGGATGCAGTGCGCCGTGCGAGATTAGCGCGGCAAAGTCCTTGGCGATCGCCGGCCAGTCCTGCTTCAATGGTCGCTTCATTGCGACGGCGTCCGGCCGTGTCAGGCGAAGGTCAAAAAGTCCTTGCCGAAATACGGCACCAGCGCGGTGGGAATCTTCACCCGGCCGTCGGCTTGCAGGTTGTTCTCGAGGATGGCCGCCAGCACGCGCGGGACCGCAAGACCCGAGCCGTTGAGCGTGTGAACGAGCTCGGGCTTGCCGGTCTCCTTCGAGCGAAAACGAATCTGCGCGCGTCGCGCCTGAAACGCCTCGAAATTCGAGCAGCTCGACACCTCGAGCCAGCGCTTCTGGCCGGCGCCCCACACCTCCAGATCGTACTTCTTCGCCTGCGTGAATCCCATGTCACCGCCGCACATCAGCAGCACGCGGTACGGCAGCTCAAGTTTCTGCAGGAGCCGCTCGGCGTCGCCGCGCAGTGACTCGAGCTCGTCGTAGCTCGTGGTGGGATGGACCCATTTCAGCAGCTCCACCTTGTCGAATTGGTGCACACGATTGAGCCCGCGCACGTCCTTGCCGTAGCTCCCCGCCTCGCGCCGGAAGCAGGGCGTGTAGGCGCAGCGGTTCACCGGCAGCGCGGACTCCTCCAGGATTTCGTCGCGATAAAAATTCGTCAGCGGCACCTCGGCGGTCGGCACCGCGTACAGCTTGTCCGTGGTCTCGTACATCTGCCCCTCCTTGTCGGGGAGCTGCCCGGTCGCGGTCGCGCTCGCGGCATTGATGAAGATCGGCGGACTCACCTCGACGTAACCCGCTTTCGCATTCTCTTCCAAATAGAACGCGAGCAGCGAACGCACGAGCTTGGCGCCGTCCCCGATGAAGAACGGGAAACCCGCGCCGGTGACCTTCGCCCCGCGCGCGAAATCGAACAGCTTATCAAAGCCGGGAATCTCCCAGTGCGCCTTGGCCTGCGCGCCGACTTTGGCCGGATCGCCGTGCGTCGCCGCGACGACGTTTTCCTGCGGGGTGCGACCCTCCGGCACGCTGGCGTGCGGGATGTTCGGGATCGAGAGCATCGCTTGATGGAGTCTTTCCTCCATCTCCTTGAGGCGCACCTCGCGTTCCTTCACCTGCGCGGACACGGCCTTCATCTCCGCGACTTTCGCGACAAATTCCGGCGAGCCCTTCGGCAGCGAAGCCATGGCGGTATTGGCGGATTTCTGCTTCGCGCGCAGCGCTTCCGCCTCCTGCAACTGCGCCCGCCAGGCAGCGTCGGCGGCCAGGATGGCGTCGAGATCGACGTCGAGGTGTTTCTTGGCAATGGCCGCCCGGACCACGTCCGGGGTTTCGCGAAGGAGTTTGGGATCAAGCATGACGAGAGGGAGGACCGGACTTGTCGAAGCGTGCGCGCGCCTTGAGGAAGCGGACGTAAACGTCTTTGGCCGGGAGGAGCTTGAGGTCGCCCACGGGCGCCTGCACGACAAAGTTCGTCGGGGCGGTCAGCGGATACGGACCGAACAACCGCGGATCCGTCGGCCCGAAGATGCCCAGCGTGCGCACGCCCAGCGCGGCGGCGAGGTGCATGGGGCCGCTGTCGTTGGTGACGACCCAGTCGGCCCGCTTGATCAACGCCGGCAGCGACACGAGGCTGGTGTTCGCGGTGAGATTGAGGAACTGCTCGGCGGGATAGGCGTTGCGGTCGGGCACGCGGTTGTTGCCCGCCCAGATCACTTTGCGGGCGCGGTTTTCCCGCAGGATCATTTCCGTCAGCTGCTTGAACCCGCCCCAGCATTTCTCGGCACGGCGACTGTCGGGAAACATCAGGATCGGCTTCGCGCCCCCGCGGCCCTCGGCAAAGCTCAGGTTGAGCGCGGCGGCGTCGCGAAACCTCAGCACGCCGCGCAACTCCGGCTTGGCCCCCAGCACCGGGCAGAACTGCAGCAGGATTTCCACCGCGTGGCTCCGGCGGCCATCCGGCGGCAGCGGCACCTTGCGATTGTAGAAGACGCCCGACCACTCGCGCGCGTCGCTCCGGCCGGCCTTCACCTTCGCGTGCACGCGCGACATCATCAGCCCCGTGCGCAGCAGACCCTGGAAGTCGAAGGCGTAGTCGAATTTCGTCTTCCGCACGTCCTTCATCAGCTTGAGGAAGCCCTTGGCGCCGCCCTTGCGCTCAAACACGTAGACGTGGTCCACCGCCTCGCACGCGCGCACGATCGGCGCAAAAATATCCCCCACAATCCACGAAATACGCAGCCCGTCGACCTGCGCCTTGAGCGACGTGGCAACCTGCAGCCCGTGGACGATGTCACCGAGCGAGGAGGGTTTGATGATGAGAAGTTCGGTCATGAACGCGGGCGGGGCGAATAGAATCTGCTTTTAACCGCCGGGCCGCATCGTTTGATGCAGTTTGCCGTTCAGGGCAAACGCTAATCGGTCAACCTCTTGCTGAAATTCCTGATTCAATCGTCCGGCTGGATTCTGGCGCATACTCCGGAACCGCTGCTGCACGGCCTGGCGTCGTCGCTGGGCGAGCTGATGTTCTGGGCGCTGCCTCGCCGCCGCCGGCTGGCGCTGGCCAACCTCGACCACGCGTTTCCCGATCACTCGCCTGACTGGCAGCGGTGCGTCGCGCGCGCGAGCTCGCGCCGCCTGGTCGAGACCGGCCTGCTCTCGCTCGCCACGCCGTTTCTGAGCGAACGCCGAATGCGCAGCATCATCCGGCCGTCGGCGACGCTTACCGCGGTGATCCAGCAACACATCGATTCGCCGCAGCCGACCGTCGTCGCGACTTCGCACATGGCATACTGGGAAGCTCAGACCTGCATGCCCCTCGTGCTGCCGCAGCCGTTTCCGGAAATGGGCGTGATCTACCGTCCGCTGCGCAACCCCGCCACCGACCAGTGGGTCAAGCGCTCACGCGAGCGGTTCGGCATGCGCCTGCTGTCGCGGCGCGAGGGGTTTGCCGAGTCGCTGAAATTCCTCCGCCGCAAGGGACTCGTCGGCGTGCTCTTCGACCAGAACGCCGGCAACCAGGGTGCGCTCACCACGCTCTTCGGCCGCGTCTGCTCCACCTCGGAGTTGCCGGGCCTGATGGTGGAAAAATATGGCGCGCAGCTGGTGGTGCTCTACCCGCGTCGACTGGGTTTCTGGCGGGTCGAGATCTGCCTCGATGTCCTGCCCCCGCCCGGCACCGCCGGCGCCGCGACCATCGCGTTGAATCGGTGGCTTGAGAGCAAACTCAGTGACGACGAGAATTTCTGCGCCTCCTGGCTCTGGGCGCACGACCGGTGGCGCAACCAGGACGTTCCCGAGCGTCGTTTCCACCTCGAGTCCAAGCGTGACGCCCTTCACGCCGACCTGCAGGCGCGGGGACTCGCCGCCGTGCCGCGCAAGACCCGCGTCTTCGTCCGCTTGCCCAACTGGCTCGGCGACGTCGTGATGGCGCTCCCCCTGCTGCGGGCGCTGCGCGTTTCGCGGCCCGACGCCGAACTGACCTTGGTGGCGAAAGCGCAATTCCTGCCGTTGCTCGAATCCTGGGGCGTGGCCGATCGCCTGGTCGCTGTGCCGCGCCGCGGCCTCACCTATTTCGCCCACTTCTGGCGGCTGCGTCAGTCGTATCCGGATACGTGGCTCCTCTTTACCAACTCCGTGCGCGGCGACCTCGAAGCGTGGCTGAGCGGCAGCCCGCAGCGCTTCGGTCTCGTTCGGCCCGGCAAGCGCCGTCCGCTGCTGTCCCACGCGTTCACCGTGCCCGCGGACTTCGACGAGCGCACGCATCACCAGCTCGAGTTGTGGGAGAATTTCCTGCGCTTCTTCGGTCTCGCGATCTCCCCCGATCGCTCGCCCGTGGACTCTAGTTCATCACCCATCTCCCATAACCCGTCGCCGGTGGGCCGCAGCCCCATTGGGCTGATCTGCGGTTCCGAAAACAATCCGGCCAAACGCTGGCCCGTCTCGCATTGGCGCGCACTGATCGAGGCGATGCCTGGCGAACGTTTCGTGCTCTTCGGCACGCCGCGCGACGCCTCGATCACGAACGAGATCGCCGCCGGCTGGGGCGATCGCGTCGAGAATCTCGCCGGCCGCACCACTCTGCCCGACTATGCCGCGCGCCTGCGCGCCTGCCGGCTGCTCGTGACCAACGACACCGGTGGCATGCACCTCGCGAACGCGCTGGGCGTGCCGCTCATCGCCCTCTTCGGTCCCACCAATCCCATTCGCACCGGGCCCGTGTTCGCGGCGCCGGTCGTGATCCTGCAACCACCCGGCTGTGCGCCAACGGGAGGCGGCAACCTCGCGGACATTTCCGCCGCCACGGTGGCGGATGAGGTCAAGCGGCTGAGTTGACATTGCCGCGCAAGTCGACCGCTTCATCCTCGCGCTCGCCGCCCGAACTGATGTCCCTGCTGACCGTCACTGACCTTCGCACCTGGTTCCACACCCGCAACGGCGTGTATCGCGCGGTGGATGGCATCAGCTTCCACGTCGAGCGCGGTGAAACGCTCGGCATCGTCGGCGAGTCGGGCTCGGGCAAGTCCGTCACGTGCTACTCGATCATGGGGCTGATTCCCCAGCCGCCCGGCCGGATCGAGAGCGGGACCGCGGTGTTCGACGGCGTGGACCTCCTGCACTGCACCCCGAAGCAAGCCCGGGGCATTCGCGGGAAACGCGTCGCGATGATTTTCCAGGACCCGATGACCTCGCTCAATCCCTACCTGCGGATTTCCGAGCAGATCATCGAGCCGCTGCTGATCCACAAAAAGATCTCCCGCAGCGACGCCCTGACCCGTGCGCTCGCCATGCTCGAGGCCGTCGGGATCAATGACGCCACGAAGCGTATCCACCTCTACCCGCACGAGTTTTCCGGCGGCATGCGCCAGCGCGTGATGATCGCGATGGCGCTGATCACCAAGCCCGAGTTGCTTATCGCCGACGAGCCCACCACGGCGCTCGACGTGACGGTGCAGGCCCAGATCCTGGAGCTCATCAAGAAAATGCAGCGCGAGCTCGGCATGGCGGTGATCTTCATCACGCATGACCTCGGGGTTGTCTCCGGACTCTGCGACCGGGTGCAGGTGATGTATGCCGGACGCATCATCGAAACCGCTGACACGCGAACGCTCTTCTACTCGCCGCGCCACCCGTACACCCGCGCGCTCCAGCGCTCGATCCCGTCCATGCAGCCGAAAGGCACGGAGCTCTTCACCATTCCGGGCATGCCCCCCGATTTGTCCAAGCCGCTGCCCGGCTGCTCCTTCGCGCCGCGGTGTGAATTTGCCGTGGAGCGCTGCCGCATCGAAACGCCCCAGCTCCTGCCCGTCTCCCCCACCCACGAGCACGCCTGCCTCCGCGCGCAGGCCGGGGAAATCTAACACACTCTTCCATGGCTGACCCGATCCTCCAGTTGACCGATGTCCGGACGCACTTCCCGATTCATTCGGGTTTTGTACGCAAACGACACATCGGCACCGTCAAGGCGGTGGATGGGGTCACGCTCGCCATCCGCCGCGGCGAGGTGCTGGGCCTGGTCGGTGAATCCGGCTGCGGTAAATCCACCCTCGCCCGCACGATCATGCAGCTCGTGCCGACGACCGGTGGCACCGTGGTGCTGAATGGCAAGAACCTGTCCGACTGCACGACCGCGGAGCTCCTCGCGGTGCGACGCGGGATGCAGATGGTTTTCCAGGATCCGTACGCCTCGCTGAACCCACGCATGACGGTTTACGCCACCCTCGCCGAGCCGCTGCTGGTGCATGGCGTGTGTCCGCCGGCCGAAGTAGGTGCACGCGTCGCCGCGCTGATGCAGACCGTTGGGTTGGCCCCGCGCTTCATGCAGAAATATCCGCATGAGTTTTCCGGTGGCCAGCGCCAGCGCATCGCCATCGCCCGTGCGCTTGCGCTCGAGCCGAAGCTGATCATCGCCGACGAGCCGGTGTCGGCCCTCGACGTGTCCATTCAGGCCCAAATCCTGAACTTGCTGGCCCAGCTCTGCCGGAAGATGGACCTCTCGCTCATCTTCATCGCGCACGATTTGTCGGTAGTGAAACACATCTCGGACCGCGTCGCCGTGATGTACCTCGGCAAGATCGTCGAGCTCGGTCTCGCCGCTGATGTGATCGAGCGTCCGCGCCATCCGTACACCCGCGCGCTCGTGAGCGCGATCCCGACGCCGAATCCCGACGTCGAGCGGTCGCGTCAGCGCATCGTGCTCGCCGGAGATCCGCCTTCTCCGATCAATCCGCCGGTGGGGTGTGCGTTTCATCCGCGCTGTCCGTACGCGCAGGAGAAATGCAAGCTCGTGATTCCTCCCCTCATTCCCGATGGACCCACGCGCGAGGTCGCGTGCGTCAGGCTTGGGGAAATCTGACGTGGCCCGGGTGGGACACCGGGCCCGTGTTAAGGCAGCCCGATTTGTCGCAGCGCCTCGTAACACGCGATCCCGGCCGCGGTGCTCAGGTTGAGCGAGCGCAGCGCCGGGTTGGCGTGCGGAATCGTGATGCGCTGCGCGGCGCCGATCTCCTCGTGCAGCCAGGCGGGCGCGCCTGAGCTTTCATTGCCAAAGACGAGCCCGTCACCCTCGGCATAGCGCACGGACCAGAAACTTTGCTCCGTCTTGGTCGTGAAGAGCCACAGCCGCTTCGGCGCGTGTGGGCTCCCGCGAAACGCCGTCCAGTCGGCGTGCTCGTGCACGTCGAGCGACTTCCAGTAATCCATTCCGGCGCGTTTGAGGTTCTTGTCCGTGATCGCGAAACCGAGCGGATGAATCAGGTGCAGCCGCGAGCGCGTCAGCGCGCAGAGCCGGCCGACATTGCCCGTATTCGGGGCAATTTCGGGCTGAAACAGGACCAAGTGGAGCATGCGGTCACATCTTGGTTACGTATCATTACTAAGCAATTACGTATCATTACGAAGGGGAACGCGCGCGAATTGCGCTCACGTTCGCCGCGCGACAGTCTTGGTCACTTTAACGCCACATGCACCTTTCTCCTCCTCCCAAATCCATCGTCCTTGTCGATGACGACGGCCCGTTCCTCAAGATGCTCGGCCTCTTCCTCTCCGAGGGCCTCGCCTGCCCCGTCGTGACCTACGTGCGGCCGCGCGATGCGCTGGCGGCCCTGCCCCGGATCAATCCGGGCATCATCGTCACCGATTACGAAATGCCGGAAATGAACGGCTTTGAGTTCACGGACCAAGCGTCGAAACTCGTCCCGGACGTGCCCATCGTCCTCATCACCGGCCACGTGCTCACGGCGGCCATGCAACAGAAGATCGATGAGTCGCCTCTCGCGGGAGTGCTGGCAAAACCCTTTCGCTGGCAGAACCTCGCGGACGAGCTGGCGCGGCATTGGCCGGAGTCCGCGGGACCGCTGTTGCGCGACAGCCCCGCGTCAGTCTAGCCGCAGTCCGTCGTTGTCGGCCGCCAGGATCCGCGCCGCACCGGCCACCTTTTCGCGCGCCATGGCGCCGCGCATCGCAGCGGCGATCTCTTCCGCGTCTTTTCGCGACGCCACGCACAACACGCTCGAGCCGCTGCCACTCAGCCAGCCGGTGTACGCTCCCGCTGCCGCACCTGCGGCCAGGGCTGCACGCGCGCCGGGAATCCGCGGCAGGCGGTACGGCTCGTGCAGCACATCGCCGCCGACATGGCGGAGTTTTTCGAAATCACCCGTGGCAAACGCCGCCGTCAGGTACGCCGCGCTGTTCACGCTCTTCACCGCGTCGAAATACGGCACGGTCGCCGGCAAAATTTCCCGCGCCGCCTTGGTCAACATTTCCACTTCGGGCGAAATCACCACGAACGCCAGGTCGACCGGCACGGTGATGCGCACCGTGTCGAGATAGGCGCCCGTTACGGGATCGCAGCGCGAAACGCAGAACCCGCCGAGGACGCCCGCGCTGGCATTGTCGGGATGGCCTTCGAGGAGCGTCGCGGCTTCGACCAGCTGGTGACGCGACCAGCCGGTCGCGTGCAGCGCGTCGAGTCCGGCGAGCACGCCGGCGATGACCGTGACACTCGAGCCCAGTCCGCGCGCTGACGGCACGTCGCCTTCGATCCGATAGCGAAACCCCGCCACTGGTCGCTTCGCGCTCTTGAAAAAGAGCGCCGCCGCCTCGTCCACCATTGCCTGGGCGCGCCCATCCGCCGGCCGCTCGGGCTGCGCGGCGTCGCCGCTGGCGCGGGTCAGCGTCACGCGGTTGTAGAGCGAGAGCGCCAGGCCGAGCGTGTCGAAGCCGGATCCGCAATTCGAGGTGCTCCCGGGCACGCGGACGGTGACGGATGCGCGACCCGTGCTCATCCGCGGCGGGATTTCATGGCCTTGTCCATGTCATGCGCGAGCGCCTTCTTTTTCAACGTCTCGCGTTTGTCGAAGAGCTTTTTGCCGGTGGCGAGCGCGACCTCGACCTTCACCAGGGCGTCCTTGAAGTACATGCGCAGCGGCACGAGCGCGCGGCCGCCGGTGTTGAGCGCCTGGGCGATCTTCCGGATCTGGTGCGCGTGCAGGAGCAGTTTGCGGATGCGGCGGGCGTCGTGGTTGTTGATGTTGCCGAACGCGTATTGCTCGATGTGCGCGTTGTGCAGCCAGAGTTCGCCGCGCTCGATGCGGCCGAACGCGTCGCTGATCTGCGCCTTGCCCGCGCGGATGGATTTCACCTCGGTGCCCTTGAGCGCGATGCCCGCCTCAAAGCGCTCGTCCACGAAATAGTCGCGCAGCGCCTTGGCGTTGCGGACCTCCGTGTAACGGGTGGCGTCCTTTTTTTTCGCGCTCATGGTTGAAATCGGTGCATGAAAAAGGCGGCTCCGGGTCTGCTCCACAGCAGAACGGGCCGCCTTCAAAAGTCGAATCTCGTCCGCCTCAGGCCTCGCTGATCTCGAAACTGATCTTGCCTTCGCTGATCTCGCGCAGGGCGGTGTCCTCGGCGGACAGCTTCTCCAGCGACTCCACCAGCGGGCGGTTGCCGCGGCGGAGCTGCTTCACGCGGCGGGAAACCACGTTGATGAGCATGTTCGGGTCAGGGATGACCTTGAGCGCGTCCTTGATGTAATCGTCTCTCATGGGCTGGGCGGGTGTGTACGGTGAAAAGGGTTAGAAGGTAGCCGGGGCTTTCCTGCGTCAAGGGTCAATTTCCTCGCTTGCGCGCGCCCGGCCAATGGCGAAACGCTGCGCCATGTTCATCGCTTGGACGACGTTGGCCAGCCGGCCCGATGCGGAAAAAATGGCCGCCGGGACGGTGGCAGCGGGACTGGCCGTCTGTGCCCAGGTCGAGGGACCGGTGGCGTCGCACTACGCCTGGGAGGGAAAGTTCGAGCGCACGGAGGAGTTTCGGGTGATGTTCAAGTGCCTGCCCGACCGCTTGCGGGCCCTTGAGGTTCATGTACTTAAGCATCATCCCTACGAGGTCCCGGAATGGCTGGCCGTCCGGGCCGATCGCGTGGCGGAAAAATACTTGTCATGGGCTGGGTCGACCGGTACCAACCAGCCCCTTTAACAAGTCAACAACCACCCATTTACTACCATGTCCCAACATAAAAGCCTCCAGGGAGTCTCCGGACTCGTCATTAAACGCAACGTACTCAAGCGCTTCGAGCGCGTTGACCTCCTGAAAAAGCGTGGTCAATGGAAGGCCGGAGACCGCGTGCAGGGTCTCCGCAAGACCAAGCCCGACGTCTGAGTCACGGCGCTCTCCTTTCGGCAGGCAGCCCCCGCTGCCTGCCTTTTTTTCGCCCATGCACGACCTCTTCAAAGACCTGTTTGAATGGTACAACCACCACCTCGCAACGGGTGGTTATCCGCTGATCGTGCTGCTGATGGCGATCGAGAGCTCGATCGTGCCGCTGCCGAGCGAACTGATCATCCCGCCAGCGATGATCGCCGCGCAGAAGTCCGGCAACATGACGTTCATGGGCATTGTGGTCGCGGGGGCGTTCGGCTCCTGGATCGGCGCCACCGTGATGTACTGGCTCTCGCGCTGGGCCGGCCGCCCGCTCGTGCTGCGCTTCGGCAAGTACTTCCTCATCCCGCCGGCCAAGGTCGAGCAGGCCGAGCGCTGGGCCGCGCAATTTGGCAGCTTCGGCATCTTCGCCTCGCGCCTCCTGCCCGTCGTGCGTCACCTGATCGGCATCCCCGCCGGCATCGTGCGGATGAACTACCTGAAGTTCTCCCTCTTCACGCTCATCGGATCCGCCGTCTGGTGCGCCGTCCTCTGCTGGGTCGGCATCCAGGCCGGCAAGGATGAGGCCCTGATGCGCGGCGAACTCCGCCAAATCACCCTCTGGGCCATCGGCGCTCTGGCCGTGCTCGGCGTGATCTATTATTTCTTCGTCCACCGGTTTACGCGGAAGAAGACGTAGGTCGGGCTTTACGCCCGACATTCCGGATGTCGGGGATAAACCCCGACCTACGACGATCGCCGCTCGCCCAGTACCGGCTCATCGTGTTTGGACTCGACAGCCATCGCCGCGGCAGGGATTTTCCGGGCGTTTCTCTTTTGCGAGTGTAGCACAATGGATAGTGTAGTGGCCTCCGAAGCCATTGATCCGGGTTCGACTCCCGGCATTCGCACCAAATTTCGCGCCGCGCGCGAAATTTGCCCTCCGTAGCTCAACGAGCGGAGGAGGGCCTTTCGCTCTGTCAGGCACGGCCGCACCCGGAAATCCAAAGGTGGGTGGTCATTTCCTGCTGGGCCCAACCGATCAAATATGTATCGCCTCACCCGTCGTCGCTGCCGCGGACTCCATCACGGCTTCGCTCAGCGTCGGGTGCGCGTGGATCGTCTGGTGGATGTCCTCCACCGTCCCCTCCAGCTGCATCACCAGGCCGTATTCGGCGATCAACTCGGTTGCCTCGGCGCCGATGATGTGCGCGCCCAAAATCTCGCCAGTCTTCGCGTCGCTCAGGACTTTCACGAAGCCCTCTGACTCGGCCGACGCCACCGCCTTGCCTGAGGCGGTGAACGGGAACTTGCCGACCTTGTAGTTCAGGCCTTTCTCCTTTGCGGCCTTCTCGGTCAACCCGGTGCTCGCGACTTGCGGCACGCAGTACGTGCAGCCCGGGAAATTTTCCACGCGCTTCGACTTACCGTGGCCAAACATGGCGTTGACGGCGGTGACCGCCTCGAACGTCGCCACGTGCGCGAGCCAGGGCGGCCCGATGATGTCACCGGCCGCGTAAATCCCCTTCACGCTGCTCTGGTAGTCATCGCCGACCTTCACGTAGTTGCGGTCGAGCTCGAGCTTCACCTTGGCGGAAAGCACGCCCTCGATGTTCGCGACGACGCCAATCGCCGAGAGCACGGTCTCGGCTTCGACCTCCTCGCTCTTCCCGTCCTTCACCAGGTTCAGCTTCACGCTGTTCTTCCCCACCCGGAAATTTTCGCACTTCGTTCCCACATGGACGACGATGCCCTGCTTTTCGAACGCCCGGTGCAATACCTTGGCGACCTCCTCGTCCTCCACCGGCAGGATCTGCGGAAGCATTTCCACCAGCGTCACCTTCGTCCCGAACGCGTTGTAGAAATAAGCGAACTCCACGCCGATCGCGCCCGCCCCAACAATCACGATGGACTTGGGCAGCGTCTTGGCGGCGAGCGCCTCGCGGGAGGTCATCACGCGTTCGCCATCGACGGCAAGATCCGGCAGCCGGCGCATCTTGCAACCCGTGGCGAGGAGGATGGCCTTGGTCTTGAGGAACTTCCCCTTGTGCTCGCCGTCGGTGATTTCGACCATGCCGGGCACGGTGACCTGGCCGCGGCCGAGGAAGTAATCGACCTTGTTCTTGCGAAACAGAAATTCGACGCCCTTCGCCATCTGACCGGCGACGGTGCGGGACCGCTCCATGACCTTGGCGAAATCGAACGTCACGTCCTTGGCCGCGAGTCCGAAGGCGTCCGCCTTCTTCATCTTCTGGTAAAGCTCTGCGCTCTTCAGCAGCGCCTTGGTCGGGATGCAGCCCCAGTTCAGGCACGTGCCACCGGCGCGTTCCTGCTCGATGCACGCGACGCGCTTGCCGAGCTGGCCGGCGCGAATTGCGCCCGCGTAGCCCGCGGGTCCGCCACCGATGACGACCAGGTCATATTCATTGGATTCAGCCATGCGCTCACCGTCGCCACGCTCTCAAAACCCGTCAAATGGAAACGGGTCCGGCCACTCCGCACGGCCACCCGATCGCCTGACACCACCTCAGATGTCGATCACGTCAGTCCGCTTCGGCGCCTTCGGGGGCTTCGGCGGACCGCGCGTCAAGAGGCTCGCCACGAGATTCGTAAAGCTCACCACCAGCGCACCGCCGATGGCCGACCAGAAGCTCGCCACATAAAACCCCGCCACCAAGCTCCCCGTCCAATAGAACAACAAGGCATTGATCAGGATCACTCCCAGCCCCAACGTGAGCAAAATGAATGGCAGCGTAAACAGCAGCAGCAGTGGCTTCAGGATCGCATTGAAAAAGCTCAGCACCAGCACCACCACGACGAGCGTGGCTCCGTCGGAGCAGGAGATGCCCGGCACCACCCGGGTGGCGATCAGCACTCCCAGGGCCAGCACGAGCCAGCGGATGAGCAAATGAGTCATGGGCAAATGAGACGTGGTCCGCGGCGATTTTCGTCCCGTCCGCGCGCCGAGCAATGAAAATCCTCGTGGTCCAGGATCACCTGCGCAGCGGCGGCACCGAGCGCCAGTCCATCCTGCTCGCGGGCGCGTTCGCGGGCGCCGGGCACAACGTGACCCTGCTCACCTTTCGGCCCGGCGGGCCGCTGTCCCCCACGTGCAGTCCCGCGGTGAAACGCCGGAGTTTGCAGCGGGTCGACACCGGCCTCGACTGGTGGGCTCCCGGCTTGCGGCGGACCACGGCGGCGCTCGCGCCCCAGGTGATCCTCTGCATGGGCCGGATGGCCAACTGTTACGCGGGCCGGTTGCAGCGGCAATTCCCGGCGGCCGCCGTGGTCGCCACCATGCGTACGGGCAAACGCCTGCCGGCGCTGTTCCGGAGCTCGTTGCACACGGCCCGGCACGTCGTCGCCAACAGTCGCGAGGCCCGCGCCAATCTGGTCCATCACCTGGGCCTCTCCGAATCCAAGATCTCCGTCATCTACAACTCACTCGTCTTCCCGCCCGCCGACGCCACTGCCGTCAACCTTGCCCTGCGGGCAACGCACGGTGCCGGGCCCGGCACCGCCGTGCTGCTGTGCGTGGCGATGTTTCGCCCGGAGAAAAACCAGCGCGAGCTCATCGAACTGGTGGCCACACTGCCGCCGACCGCCGACTGGCAGCTCTGGCTCGCCGGCACGGGGCCCGCGTTGCCCGCGTGCGAGCAACTGGCCACGGAGCGGGGCCTTGGCGCGCGCGTAAAGTTTCTCGGTTTTCAGACGGATCCGTCGGCTGTTTACCGCGCCGCGGACATCGCGGTGCACGCGTCGCGCAGCGAGTCGCTTTCGAACTTCCTGATCGAGGCGCAGGCGCACGGACTCCCCGCGGTCGTCTATGCGGCGCAGGGCATTGGCGAGTGTTTCCTCGAGGGCGAAACCGGCTGGGTCGTGCCGCAGGGCGACCGCGCGGGCTTCATCGCGCGACTGCAACCGCTGCTCGACGACGCGGCTTTTCGGCGCGAGTGCTCCCTCGGGGCGCGGACGTTTGCCAGCTCGCAGTTCGATCCCGGGCGGCAGGCGCGCGCTTATCTCGACCTTTTCACCCGTCTCGTCCAAACCCGGGTCGACGCATGACGAGCAAGCAGCGCACCGATTCGATCGAGCGATTCATCCGCGCGCACCAGTACGCGGACCTGCACACGCTCGCCGCGCGCTTCGGGGGCTCGCTCTCCACCGTGCGACGCGCCCTCGACCAGCTGGAAGCGCGGCGGATCGTGCGGCGTCACCACGGCGGCGCCTCGCTGGTCGAAACCGACGCGGTTGCGCAGGAATACGATTTCATCGCCCGGAACCAGCGTCACCCGGACGAGAAGTTCGCCATCGCCAGCCTCGTCGCCGCCCAGGTGCAGCCGGGGATGACGGTGATCCTCGACGGCGGCAGCACCACCTACGCGGTCGCCCGGCTGCTTGCCGAGAAACGCCTGCAGGTCATCACCAACTCACTCCCGGTCGCCAGCCTCTTCAGCGAGGTCGGCAGCGTGGAAACCATCGTCACCGGCGGCAGCATCTACAGCCGGCTCGGCGTCGTGCTCGGGCCGATGTGCGAGGATTTCTTTGGGCAAGTCCACGCGGACATCGCCGTCCTCGGCGGCGCGGGCATCACCGAAAACGGCGTATGGAACCACAACGCCCTGATCGTCGCCGCGCAGCGCAAGATGATCGCCGCCGCCGAGCGGACCATCTTCGCCCTCGATAACTCGAAGTTTGGCCGCAAGGCGCTCAGCCTGACCACGCCGTTCGAGACGCGTTTCACCATCGTGACCGACACCCGGCCCACTCCCGCCGTCTCCCGCGCCATCCACGCCGCTGGCGCCAAGCTGACCTTGGCCTCGTAGGTGGGCCGAACGCTCCACGCCCGGGATTCCGAAGGCGCAAGGGTACTGCCGCGCGGTGAGCGCCTGGCCCACGAATTTGGCTTGAACCAGCCGGCGCGCCCTATCAGCTGATAGGCTATCACCTGATAGCCTATGCTCACCGAACGACAGGAGGAAGTCTTGGATTTCGTGAACGCCTACCAGCGCGAGCACGGCGTGCCGCCGTCGACCCGCGAGATCGCCCGCACGCTCGAATGCAGCCAGCCCACCGTGCTGAAGCACCTCCAGTCGCTCGCGCGCAAGAGCCAGCTGGACAAGCTGGCCGACGGCAAGTGGGGCTTCAAGGCCGTGCAGGTCCAGGGCCATCTCTTCACCGCCCCGGTGTACGGCTCGATTCCCGCCGGCTTCCCCGCCATGCAGGAGCAGGCGCCGGAGGAAATGATCACCCTCGATCCCGCGCTCTTTGGCGTCCGCTCCGCACGGAAGGATTATTTCTGGTTCCTCCGCGTCACCGGCGATTCCATGACCGGCGCGCACATTCTCGACGGTGACGTGATCGCGTTGGTGCGGCGCGAACCAAAGCCGGGCGACATCATCGCCGCGCTCGTGGATGAGACGACGACCACGTTGAAAACGTTCCTGAAGGAGAAGGGCCGCGTCCTGCTCCGCGCTGCCAATCCGCGCTATGCCGACATCTTCCCGCAGCAGCTCGAGTCGCAGGGCGTCGTGGTGGGCGTGCTCCGCCGGAAACTGGCCTGAAATCTTCGCGCCGCGGTTGAGTTTCCGTCGCGCCCAAGCATCCGTTTTCCCCCTGTGCCCAAGCCCGCCCTTGAATTCATCCGCCTTCGCGGCGTCCGCCAGAACAACCTCAAGGGCTTCGACCTCGACCTGCCGCTGGGCAAATACGTCGTCGTCACCGGGCTGAGCGGCGCGGGCAAGTCGTCGCTCGTCTTCGACACGCTCCACGCCGAGGGCCAGCGGCGCTACGTCGAGACATTCAGCGCCTACACCCGCCAGTTCCTCGACCTGCTCGACAAGCCCAAGGTCGACTCGATCGAGAACATCCGCCCGTCCATCGCCATCGAGCAGACCAACACGGTCAAGACCTCGCGGTCGACCGTCGGCACCATGACGGAGCTGACCGATTTCTTCAAAGTCTGGTTCAGCCACGCCGCGCGCTGCTTCGATCCCGCGACCGGCGAGGAAGTGGTGGACGACACTCCGGAAACCATCTGGCAAAAATCCCACGCCGCGCATCCCGGACGCACGGTGATCGTCGGATTTCGCGTCGCGAAGCCCGCCAACCTCGCGTGGCCGGAAATCCTCACGAATCTCAAGGGCCAGTCGTACGTCCGCGTGCTCGTGCCCGATGCCGCGGGCGCGTTGCTGGTGCACCGCGTGGACGACCTGCTCGCCGAGCCGAAGCCCCTCGCCCGCGCCGCGCACCTCTTCGTGGCCCAAGACCGGCTCGCGCTCGAGCGGGCGCAGAAATCGCGTTTCCTCGAGGCGGTCGAGACCGCCCTGCACTTTGGCCAGGGTGAAGTACGGGTGTTCGCGGCCGAACCGCTGACGGAACTCGGGCATTTTTCGCGCGGACTGCATTCCCCGGCCACGGGTCGCACCTTTCGCGCGGCTTCACCGGCGCTCTTCTCGTTCAACTCGCCCCTCGGCGCATGTCCGCGCTGCCGCGGTTTCGGACGGGTAATTGATATCGACTACCGGCTGACTGTGCCGGACCAATCGCTCTCGATCGATGACGGCGCGATCAAGTGCTGGGAGAGCGAAATCTACGGCGAGTCGAAGAAGGACCTGCTCGTTTTCACCCGCAAGAAAGGCATCCGCACCGACGTCCCCTTCGCTTCCCTCCCGGCGGCCCACCAGGCCTTCATCATGGATGGTGAGCCCGGCTACGGGGAGGAAAACGGCAAGCCGTGGCCGAAGTATTGGTACGGCATCAAGGGCTTTTTCCGCTGGCTGGAGAAGAACACCTACAAGATGCACGTGCGGGTTTTCCTCGCACGCTATCGCACGTACAACCCCTGCCCCGACTGCGGCGGCCAACGGTTGCAGCCCGAGGCGCTGTGCTGGAAATGGCGCGGGCGCACCCTCCCCCAGCTCTATCAGTTGCCCGTGTCCGATCTGCTGGTCGCGCTGGCCGATGCGCGACCGACGGCCCGCGAACACCAGTCAGAAATCGCCTACGACTCGATCGTCACGCGGCTGCGTTACCTCGAGCAAGTCGGGCTGGGCTACCTCACGCTCGATCGTCAGTCGAAGACGCTGTCCGGCGGGGAAGTCCAGCGCGTCAACCTTACGAGCTGTCTAGGCACGTCGCTCGTGGACACGCTCTTCGTCCTCGATGAGCCGAGCGTCGGGCTGCATCCGCGCGACATCAACCGGCTGATCGCGATCATCCGCTCGCTCACGGACGCCGGCAACACCGTGGTCGTCGTCGAACACGACGAAGCCATGATTCGCGCCGCCGACCACGTCATCGAGGTCGGGCCCGAGCCGGGCGGACGCGGCGGTCACATCGTCTTCGAGGGCCCGGTCGCGGGCTTGTTGCATGCGCCGCGGAGCATTACCGGCGCCTATTTTTCCGGACGCGAAACGCTGACGCCACCGTCAACGCGCCGCCCGGTTCCGTCCGATCATCCCTCCATCCGCTTCACTCGCGCGACCAAGCACAACTTGGGCGAGCTTTCCTTCCGCCTGCCCTTGCGCCGGCTGGTGTGCCTCAGCGGCGTTTCCGGGTCCGGCAAATCCACGCTGCTCGACCACGTGATTTACCAGGGCCTGCTCGCGCAGCGACTCCAGCTTGCCGAGGACGCCGCCGTGATCGAGTCCATCCAGAGCGACGCCGCGTTCAGCGAGGTCGTCCTTGTGGACCAGTCCCCTCTGTCACGCACGCCCCGCTCCAATCCCGCCCTCTACACCGAGGCCTGGGACCTGATTCGCGAACTCTATGCGCGCACGCCGGCGGCCCAGGAGGCGGGCTTCAACGCCTCCAGCTTCTCCTTCAACAGCGGCGAGGGCCGCTGCGACCATTGCCAGGGCCTCGGCTACGAGCGCGTCGAGATGCAATTCCTCTCCGACGTCTACGTGCCGTGTCCCGTCTGCGAGGGCCGGCGGTTCAAACCCGAAGTGCTGGCGATCCAGTGGAATGGTCGCTCAGTCGCCGACCTGCTCGCCACGAGCGTGACCGACGCGCTGCCGCTCTTTGCGGACCACGCCGCGATCCGTTCGCGCCTCGCGAGCCTGGACTCGGTGGGCCTCGGCTATCTCACCCTCGGGCAACCGCTCAACACCCTGAGCGGCGGGGAATCGCAGCGGCTGAAGCTCGTCAGTTACCTCGGCCTCTACACCGGCCCCGCCAGCCCCAATGACGGCGCGCTCCTGCTCCTCGACGAACCCACGACGGGCCTCCATCGCCACGACGTCAAACGCCTCCTCGGCGTCCTGCAGGCGCTGGTCGACCGCGGCCACAGCGTGGTGGTGATCGAGCACAACCTCGACGTGCTCAAGTCCGCCGACTGGATCATCGAGATCGGCCCGGACGCCGGAGCGGACGGCGGGCTCATTGTCGCCGAGGGCACTCCCGAAAACGTCGCCACCGTTGATACCGCCACCTCGCCTTTCCTGCGCGCCGCGCTGGGCCCGGTCGCCGGAAGAAACGGCGAAGTCGAGTTGCTCGCCGCCGAAGACGCCGCCCCCTACCTCGTCCAGTCGCGGCTCGCGCTTGCCGCCCCCGACCTCGGCATCACCGGCGCCCGCGAGCACAACCTCAAGAACCTCTCACTGACAATCCCGCACCGACTGCTCACCGTCGTCACCGGCGTGTCCGGCTCGGGTAAGTCTACCCTCGCCTTCGACATCGTCTTTGCCGAGGGCCAACGGCGATTCATGGAGTCGATGTCGCCCTACGCGCGCCAGTTCGTCGAACAGCTCCCGCGTCCGGCCGTCGACCGGCTCACCGGCATCCCGCCCACGGTGGCGATCGAGCAGCGCGTCACCCGCGGTTCCCGCAAGTCCACCGTCGCGACCATCACCGAGGTCGCCCAATACCTCCGCCTGCTCTACGCGCGCATCGGCGTGCAGCATCATCCCGACACCGACCGAGCCGTCACCCCGCTCTCGCCGGGCGCGTTGAAGAAGCTCCTCGCCCGCATCGTCGCCACGCCGCGTGCGCGGAAGGCGAAGCACCTCTACCTCTGCGCCCCGCTGATCCGCGGACGCAAGGGCCACCACCAGCCTATCGCCACCTGGATTGCCAACCAGGGGTACGAGCTCATGCGGGCCGACGGGCAGTTGGGCCGCGTGGACGCGTTTCAGAAACTCGATCGTTACAAGGAGCACGACATTGAGGTCGTGGTAGCGGACTTGAAGGCGCCGAAAAGCAATGCCAACGCCGCGCTCGAAACCGCGCTGCGCCTGGGCAAGGGCGCCTGCTTCCTCCTTACGCCGGACGGCACCGTGTTGTCCTGGTTTTCCACGACGCGCACCGACATCGCCACCGGCGAATCCTTTCCCGAGCTGGAGCCAAAGAATTTCTCCTTCAACTCGCCCCGCGGCTGGTGCCCGACCTGCCGCGGTCACGGTCGGATCCTGCCGTGGATGCTCGAGCCCGAGGACGACGACGGCGATGCCAACCTCGACCGCATCCGCCAGCTCGGCCTCGAGCCGGGCGAGGACGTGGCCGCCGAGGGCGTGCCGTGTCCCGATTGCCACGGCGCACGACTGAATCGCGTCAGCCGCGCGGTGAAACTGCATTTGCGCAACGACCCGCCGCTGTCGCTGCCTGTCCTGCTCGAGAGCACGCCGTCCCTGCTCCTGCGCCAGCTGCGCAGCCTTGACCTCGATGCGCGCGGCAAGTTGATCACCCAGGACATCGTCCCCCAGATTGAGGAGCGGTTGAAGTTTCTCGACCACGTGGGCCTCGGCTATCTCTCGCTCGACCGTCCGACCGAGACACTGTCCGGCGGCGAGGCCCAGCGCATCCGGCTCGCCGCGCAGCTTGGGTCCAACCTCTCCGGCGTGCTCTACGTGCTCGATGAACCGAGCATCGGCCTGCACGCCCGCGACAACGACCAGCTGATCCGGACGCTTCAGGCCCTGCGCGCGAAGGGCAACACGCTGCTCGTCGTCGAGCATGACGAGGAACTCATGGCGCGCGCTGATCGCATCATCGACCTCGGTCCCGCCGCCGGCATCCATGGCGGTGAGCTCCTCGCCAACGGCACCCCAGCCGAGATCCGGCGCAATTCCCGTTCACTGACCGGGCTCTTCCTCTCGCGCGGGATTGATCACCCGTTGCGCGGCACCTACCGCCCAGTCACAGACGGGTCCGTGCCCGGGTGGCTGGAACTCACCGGCGCGCGCTTCCGCAATCTCAAGAACTTTGACCTGCGGCTGCCCCACGGCCGCCTCGTCATGGTGGCCGGACCGAGCGGCGCCGGGAAATCCACGCTCTTCCGCGATCTGCTGGACCCAGCCGTCACCCACGCAATCAAGGCACGCAAGGCGAAGCTGCCCGGTCGCGACTTCGTGCGCGCCACGGGCTTCGCTTCCGACGGACCCGACGCCCCTCCACCCTTCACCACCTTGCAAGGCGTGGGAGGCTTCAAGTCCGTCGTCGAAGTCGACCAGGCTCCCATCGGCAAAACGCCGCGCTCCACTCCGGCGACGTACCTCGGCATTTTCGACCTCATCCGCCAGTTCTTCGCCTCGCTGCCCGAGTCCAAGATCCGCGGCTACACCGCGTCGCGCTTTTCGTTCAACGTCGCGGGCGGACGCTGCCCGACCTGCGAGGGCGCCGGCCGGATCAAACTCGAGATGGCGTTCATGCCCGACACCTACCTGCCCTGCGACGACTGCCGGGGGCTGCGTTACGGTCCGGAGCTCAATGACATCACCTGGAAGGGAAAGACCATCGGCGCCGTGCTCCAGCTCACCTTTGAGGAAGCCGCGCAGTTTTTCGATTTTCACTCCCAGCTCTCGCAGGTCTGCCAGCTGATGGTGGACTGCGGGCTCGGCTACCTCACGCTGGGGCAGAGTTCGCCCACCTTGTCCGGCGGCGAGGCCCAGCGGCTCAAGCTGGTGACCGAGCTGGCCACCGGTTTGGCCACGTATCGCGAGCGCAGCCGCGGCACGCTTCCGCGCAACCTCTACCTGCTCGAGGAACCCACCATCGGGTTGCACCTCAGCGACTGCGAAAAACTCATCCGCGTCCTCCACTCGCTCGTGGACCAGGGTCACACCGTGGTCGTGATCGAGCATCACCTCGATCTGCTCGCCGAAGCCGACTACATCGTCGAACTCGGGCCGGTGGGCGGACCCGACGGCGGCGAACTGCTCTACCAGGGCCCGCTCGCCGGTTTGCTGAAGGTGAAGCGCAGCCCGACCGCCCCTTACCTGCGCTCGCGGCTGAAAAAAACCGCGGCGCGCCTCGTCACTTCTTCTTCGTCGCGATCGCGTCGAGGATCGCCTGTCGGACTTCGTTCGGGTGCGTCGGCTTGAGCAGGCAGGCCGACAATCCCGCGAGGGACATCGCACGAGAAAGCAACTCGGGGTTGATGTAACCCGTCATCATGATCCGGCGACAGCCGGGCTGCGCCTCGGCGGACCGCATGAGGAATTCCAGGCCGTTCTGGCCGGGCATCATCTGGTCGCAGACGATGACGTCGAACTGGCGGGTGAAGGTCAGGTCGGCGGCCTCTTCGGCCGAGGACGCGGTGACGACGTCAAACTCGTTTTCGAGCCCGGCCTTCATCAGGTCGAGGATGTTGGTTTCATCGTCGATCAACAGCACGGACCGCTTGCCTTTGGGAGGAGTGGAATTCATGCGGTGAGAGAAGAGGGAGCAGGCTCGGGCATGGGCTAGCCCGCGGCGACGCTGGCATCGTGCACCTTGGCGGCGTCCTGCACCACCTTGATGAGTTCGGGGAGTTTCACGGGCTTGAGCAGATAGCGGAAAAGCGCCGCCTCGTTGACGCTGCGCATCAGCATCTCGGGCTTCATGTAGCCGGTGACGAGGACGCGCTGCATGTGCGGGTATTCCTCGCGCGCCCGGACCAGGAAACCCATGCCGTTGCCACCCGGCATCAAATGGTCCGCCACGACCACCTTGAACTGCTTCTTGTGCAGGATGAACTCCGCTTCGCGGGTCGACGTGGCCGTGGACACGTCAAAATATTCCGCGAGCGCGAGGGCGAAAATATCGAGCAGGGTCCGCTCGTCGTCGATCAGGAGCACAGCGTCCTTGGCGAAGGGGGACTCGAGTTGGCCTTCCGCGGCGTTCATTCGGGGTGAGCGTGGATTACGCCCGGTTCTTGGCAAACTGATTCCTGCTCATCTGATTGCGGCTTTTAGTTTGCCACCTTGCGGCGGGGAAACTTCCTTCGACCCGCCTTCGCCATGGAAACTTACGACCTGCACGAGGCCGCCCGCTCGGGCCTGCTGACGAAGTTGCCGCCCGAGGTCTTTACGCCGGCGCGCCTCAGTGCCCGCAATGCCGCCGGCAACACGCCCGCGCACGCCATCGCGAAGTACGGCGGGCTGCGTTTGCTCCCCGCTGAGCTGCGTAACCGCGCCTTGTTCACGTTGCGCAACGATTCGGGCTATACTCCCCTGCATCACGCCGCGCTGGGCGGTCACTTCGATGAAGTGCCCCCGGAATTCGCCACGCCCGAGTTTCTGGGACTGAGCAGCAACTCCGGCTACACGGTGTTTCATGTCGCCGCCGCCCACGGCCATTTGGACCAGCTGCCGCCCGCGCTCGTGACGCCCGCCGTGCTGCTGTCCCGCACGCACCTCGGCAACACGGTCCTCCACGAGGCGGCGGAAAACGGGACGCTGGACCGGCTGCCTCCGGGCGCGCTGACCCCGGCCAATATCCTCGAGCGCAACCTCGGCGGGGAAACGGTCCTCCACGTCGCCGCCTTCAACGGCCATCTCGACCAGATTCCGCGCGCGCTGCTGACGGCCGCCGCGCTCAAGGAATTGACCACGGCGGGCGACAGCGTTTTCCACGCCGCGGCCATTTCCGGCCACCTCGGGCAAATTCCGCCCGAGTTCCTGACCCACGAGCATCTCGTCATCGCCAGCAAAACGGGCTTCACCGTCATCCATGCCGCCGCCGAGACCGGACAGTTGTCCCAGATTCCGCGGGAACGGCTGACGCCGGACCTGCTGCTCACACGCAATGACAATGGTGACACGCCGCTGCACGCCGCCGCGTTCGAGGGCCATCTCGACCAGGTGCCCGCACCGTTGCTCACGAGCGAACTCGTCAATGCGCGCAACTATGTCGGCGTCACCGTCGGCCGCACCGCCCTCACCCGCGGTTTCGCCGAGCAACTGCCGCCCTCCGTCCGTCCCCGCACACCCGGTGCGGTCGGCAAGCTCCTGATCCGGCTCGGCCTCGCCCGCCCGGCGTTTTGAGCCTGCTTCCGCGAGCAGAACTTGGGCACCAGCACTGGGTCCCGATCTGTTTTTACAGGAGGTAACGGAGGAAACCGAGTAGTCCAATTCAGCTTCCGGTTCCTCTCTCCGTTGCCTCGGTTACCTCCTGTAAAACTCATGTCCTCCGCGACGGGAAGAGTGTTTATGCCTGCGCGAAGGCTTGCCTCGCGGGTCCGGTCGCTGGTGGAATTGCCCCCTGCATGAACACCGCCATCTCCTCCCTGACCGCGCGCGAAATCATTGATTCCCGCGGCAACCCTACGATCGAGGTCGACGTGCGCCTCGCCTGCGGCGCCTTCGGCCGCGCCGCGGTGCCGTCCGGCGCCTCCACCGGCGAGCACGAAGCGCTCGAGCTGCGCGATGGCGACGGCCGGCGTTTCGGCGGCAAGGGCGTGGAAAAGGCCGTGGCCAACGTGAAGGCCACCATCGCCCCTGCGCTCTTCGGCCACGACGCGTGCGACCAGGTGGGCATTGACCGCCTCATGCTCCGGCTCGATGGCACCAAGACGAAGTCGAAGCTTGGCGCCAACGCCATCCTCGGCGTCTCCCTCGCCACGGCCCACGCCGCCGCCGCCGCCTTGGGCCAGCCGCTCTACAAATACCTCGGCGGACCGAACGCCAAGGTGCTGCCCGTGCCGATGATGAATATCATGAACGGCGGCGCCCACTCCGACGCCCCGATCGATTTCCAGGAATTCATGATCATGCCCATCGGGGCGAAGTCCTTCCGCGAAGGCCTGCGCATGGGCTGCGAAGTGTTTCACGCGCTCAAGAAAGCGTTGAAGGAAAAAGGCCTCGCCACCGCCGTCGGCGACGAGGGCGGCTTCGCCCCCAAGCTCGCCTCGACCGAGGCCGCGCTCGACATCATCGCCGTCGCGGTGAAAAACGCCGGCTACAAGCTCGGCAAGGACATCGCCCTCGCCCTCGACGTCGCCGCCTCCGAGTTCTACGTGAAGGAAAAGAAGCGCTACGTGTTCAAGAAGTCCGACGGCCGCTCGCTCACTGGCGAGCAGATGGTCGCGTTTTACCAGGCCCTCACCGCGAAATACCCCATCATCTCGATCGAGGACGGATGCTCGGAGAACGACTGGGACACGTGGAAGAAGCTCACCGACGCCATCGGTGACAAGGTCCAGCTCGTCGGCGACGACCTCTTCGTCACCAACACCGAGTTCCTCAAGCGCGGCATCGATTCCGGCATGGCCAACTCGATTCTCGTGAAGGTCAACCAGATCGGCTCGCTCACGGAGACGCTGGACGCTGTGGAAATGGCCAAAGCGGCGAACTACACCGCCGTCATCTCCCATCGCTCGGGCGAAACCGAGGACGTCACCATCGCCGACATCGCGGTGGCGACGAACGCCGGCCAGATCAAGACCGGCTCGCTCTGCCGCACCGACCGCGTGGCGAAATACAACCAGCTCCTCCGCATCGAGGAAGAGCTCGGCGCCAGCGCGATCTACGGCGGGCGGATGTGAGGTAGGGCGCGTTATCCTTAACGCGCCGGCTGGGTTTGGGCAGACCCCGATCGTCGACGGTGTCAGCGGCGCGTTAAGGATAACGCGCCCTACCCGCTTTTTGTACGTCACTTGCACGCCCCCGGACGGTCTATCGCCTCGACTCCGCGAACTACTGACCTACGTTGGCGCTGACCCACCACCACGCATGAGAATCCTATCTGTCGGCGTTGCCCTGCTTACCGCGTGCCTGGCCCTGCGCCTCGCCGCTGCGGATCCGTCCGCCCCGGCGAGTACGCCGGATGACCAGAAACAACTCGAGGAAAAGGTTCGTCTGCGCCTGGCCGAGCACGCGCTGAAAAAAGCCGCCAAGCCCGCGCCCGTCGCAAATCCCGCCACGACGCCCGGCGCGACGCCCGTGACCCCCGCACCCGCGGCCGACGCCACGACGACCCCGACGCCTGCGACCGCGGCGACGCCGCCGGAAGACCCCGCCACCCTGCTGCCCCGCGTGGAAGTGAGCAAGGAACGCATCACCCAGCTGGCGATCCAGCTGCAGGAAAAGGACCGTGAAATCGCGGCCGAGAAAAGGAACATGACGCCGACCACGCTCGACACCTCCCTCAACGACCCGAATGTCTCCCACAAACTTGCCATCCTCGGCGGCTCCTCGAGCGAGGACCGCGCCCGCCTCGCCCAGGAACGCGTCAGCCTCCTCGAGGCGGAAAAGGATCTTCTCCAGGAAATCTCCAACGCCCGCACCAAGGAAGAACGTGAGGAACTCGAGAAGACCCTCAACGAGATGAGAACGATGCGCCGCGAACTCGAGCGCGCGCCCCGCGACGAGCGGAAATAGACCGGCGGGCTTGCCATGGGAGGTGACGAACCGCTTTCGCCGAAGCCCGGCGGATCCGGCGGCCATTTTTGGTCGATCTGGGCCGACTGGGGATTGGTGGCGAAGGTGGGCCTGGGCTTTGTTGGCGCGATCGCGCCCTTCGCCTGCGTCCAGTTTTTCTTCGAGGACGACAACCAAAGGGACAGTTTTGCCGCCGCGCGCGCGGGGTTCTGAAATTACGGCCTACCAAAAGGACAAGGCCGAAAGCCTTGAGCTTTATGAGGACGTCTCGGCCGGGCCACGCCCATTGCCGCAATAGTCAGCGGCCGTCTTTCCTTCCGATAGCAGCGCCGAAACGCCGCCGTCCTTCGAGCATGTGCTCCCAGACGCCGGTTTTCCACTGGCCGACGCGCATTTTCTCCTCGCTGGTACGGGCGGCGGTTTCGGCCTGCTGGATCAGCTTCGAAAGCTCGGCCATGAGCGGGTCGGTACCGAGGCATTTCCAGGCGATTTCCTCCGTCTGGTGCAACTGGGATTCGGAGGCCACCAGCTCGGCAGGATAGTTTCGCGATTCCGAGTAGGTCTCCTCGATCCGCTGGTAAAACGCCGCCATCGGCCCCGCGGCGGCGCCGAAATAGCGCGCAAAGAACTCCGCCAGGATGGCGTCCACGCTCCGCGCAGGGTCGTCGTACAGCTTCATCGTCAGGTAGAAATCCAGCTGTTCGCCGATGCCACAGAGGAAGACTCCGTGCACGTTGTTCCGCTGATACCGGGCGATCTCCACCGCGGTTCGGTGCGCGCTGAAGCCGGGGAAGCACTTCCATTTTCCCGTGAGAAACCCCGGCTCCTCCGGGAAGCAGTAGTAATTCCAGAGATGGATCGGCCGATCCTTCGGCCCCGCCCACGACCGGAAGATCTCGGCCTCATGCGCGGCGATGCGCGGCGCCCAATAGTTGCGGATCTGGAGGCAGGGCGCAACCGCCACGTTGGGCTCGACCGGAAAGGCAGTCGGCCGAAACGCGTACACGTGGTAGGCCAGTGTCGCGATGAACTTGCCGGGATGAGTGCGGGCGACCTCCCGCGCGACGGCGTTGACGAAGTTGAACCAATAGTGCGACGCCGTCCCGCTGTTGAAATGCTCGCCGCGCGCGTTGCCGGTGTCCCGCGCGAGGAGCGCCTGGCATTTTTCGCATTTGCACCATGCCGAATTGTCGAGCGGCACCAGCGCGAAATACTCGCCCAGCGCGACCTGTTGCCCCTTCAGCCCCTTGCCGTCGAAAAAATCCCGGGCGTCGCGCGCGAGCTGCTGGATGAGCGCCTCGTTGGTGTAGCACAGTTGCCGGGCGTCGCTGCCCCCGGTCTGACCCTGCGCAAAAAACTCGGGGCGCCGTCCTTCGAATAGTCCAGGCTGCGCGGGATTTTTCTCCCAGAATCGATCTTGAAAACTCCGAAACGAATGATTGCCCGCCCATTTCTCGCCGCCGACGCGGAGGCGTCGCAGATGGAGCGCCACGGCGTCGGGGCTCGGATTACCCCACTGCGCCTTCATGATAGGCCAATCCCACGTCGGGGTCCCCATCCGGTATTTCATTGCCGGTGACCGGCGGACTTCGCCGCAAGCGACCACCAAGTTCGCCCGCCGCGAAAAAACCATCTGTCCCGCTGCTGGCCCGAACCAGCGCACGTCACAAAGACGCTCGAGAAAATCGTAGACCGCCTGGCAAGTGCCTTGGTCGTCGTACGGCCCCGGTAGCGACACCGCCGCCGCGTCCAGATCGGGGGGCAGGTTCTCCCCCACCGCGGCGGCGAACGAGACCGTCCTGCGCGGAGCGTCCAGCCGGTCGTAGTTCGTGTCCACCCCCACTTCCGCCCGGCTCGCCGCGGTGTCCGCCCAATCCCGCCCCAGCAGCGTGATCCGCCCCTGCTCCACCCGGATCAAATACTCCTGCGGCTTAAACTGCGCCGCATCCAGCCCGGCCCGCCGCGTCGCCGCGCTCTCGCCGACCAGGATCACGTTCCCCGTGCACGGCACGTCATCGCTCTGCTGCGGCAGCACGGCGCCAGTGATCTTGAACACATGGTAGCGCAGCTCCAGAGCGGCCAGCCGCGCTGCCGGCGTGGGATCAGCCGCCGTGACGATCGTTGCCCTCCCGACCGACGAAGTGACCAGCTCAAAGGGTGTGGGGGTCATTGTCTGATTCGATCTCAGCGCCCACCGGTGCGAGTTTTTGGTCAATCCGCCTGCACGATGTAGCCGCGGAGATACTCGCTCTCCATCATCGTCACCAGGATCGGATGATCCGGTGGCTGATGACAGAACTCGAGCACCCGCACCTTCCGTTTCGCGTCCGCCGCGGCGCCGGCCAGCACGCCCCGCAACTCCGCGTCCTGCATGTGATGCGAGCAGCTGTAGGTGGCGAGGATGCCGCCCGGCGAGAGGCGCTGCAGCGCGCGCAGGTTGATTTCCTTGTAGCCGCGCAAAGCGCCCTCGAGCGCGCTCTTCGACTTCGCGAACGGCGGCGGGTCGAGGATGATGACATCCCACAGCGGTTCGCCCGCACGCGAGGCGTCGTTCAGCCAATCAAAGACATTGGCGACGCCAAACTCGGCCTTCAGCCCATTCTTTTCCGCGTTGACCCGTGCGGCGGCGATGGCGTCTTCCGCACTGTCAAGTCCCAGCACCTTGGACGCCCCGGCGCGCGCCGCATGGAGCGCAAAGGGACCTTGGTTGCAGAACGCATCGAGCACGCGCTTGCCCACGCAATATTTCGCCACGAGGGGATGCTGCGGGCGCTGGTCGAGGTAGAAACCGGTCTTCTGTCCCGATTGGAGATCGAGCCAGTAGTAAAATCCATCGATGGCCACCCACCGCGGTTCCCAGTCCCGGCCGGAGCGCGTGTGCACTTCCAGCGGCAGTCCCTCCAGGCGTCGGATCGGGGCATCGTTACGGAAAATAATCTCCGCGGGCTTCAGCATGTCGGCCAGGAGGTCGCCAATCGTCGCCGACCGTTTCTCCATCGCGGCGGTCTGAATCTGCACCACGAGCGTGTCGCCAAACTGATCCACCACCAGACCCGGAAGGTCGTCTGACTCCGACCAGACCAGCCGCCGGCAGCGACCGATGGAGATGGGGACCTTGCTCCCCGTGGCATCCCGGCGCGCCACGGCCCGTTCCAGCGCGCTGCGCAGGTAGGACGCATTGAGCGCCGCCCGCTCGCGGCTGAAGCGGCGCCACACGATCTGCGACTTGGAATTGTAGATGCCCGTACCGAGGAACCGGTCCGCGCGGTCGCGGCATTCGACGATTTCGCCGTCCTGGTCGGCGGGCAGCAAGGCCTCCACTTCATTGGCAAACACCCACGGATGTCCGGCGAGCACGCGCGGCTTCGCATTGGGTTTGAGTTTGAGCGACGGCGTCGGCATCCCGTCATTCACCGCAACCCGTCCCGTTTTCGCAATCCGCAATCCGGCCTAGACCGTGTAGGCGTAAACCGTGTTAAGCTGCATCGCGGCGGACCGCGCCAGTACGAGCCGCGTGATGAAGTTACGTCCGCGCACCACCCAGGGCTGCTCCCATTGCCCGATCATGCCGATCCGGCGCGCCTGCCGGGCGACAAACGCCGTGCGGCCCCGCCGCATCGCCTCATAGGCGCGAAACGCCGCGGCCACGTCGGGCGCGCCGGGCAGCAGTTTGGCCAGGCAGGCTGCATCCTCGATCGCCATACACGCGCCCTGACCGACATTGGGCGTAATCGGGTGCGCTGCGTCGCCCAGCAGCGTGATTCGCCCGCGACCCCACCGTCGGAGCGGCGGCCGATCGCAGGCGTCGTGCTTGAGGATATCCGCCGGCTCCGTCGCCGCGATTAGCTTCGGGATGGGACGATGCCAGGCGCGAAACAACCCCTCCACCTCTGCCTTGCGCCCCTCCGGCCCATCCGGCTGCAGGCGCCCGCCATTGCGCGTCGCGTACCAGCAGACCCGATTCTGACCCATCGGCAGGATCCCGAAGCGCAGTCCGGCGCCCCAGGTTTCGCTAATGTGTCCCCGCACCAGGCCGCCGGGATTGGGCGCGATGCCACGCCACACACAGTAGCCCCGAAAAACCGGCGGCGCCGCCCCGTGTAACTGCGCGCGAATTGCCGAGTGCAGGCCGTCGGCGCCGATGAGTCCATCGGCTGCAACCTCCCGCCCATTGGCCAACCGCGCGGTGGCTCGATCATCGGACGACGCGAACGACGCGATCGCCTGCCCGCTTTCGATGCACGATGCCGGCAATGCCTCCAAAATGGACCGATGCAGATCCGCCCGGTGAATGCATAGGGCGGGCGTCGAAAATCCGTCCATGCAAATAGACGAGATGAAGGAACCGTCAGGCCGGTGCAGGTTGAAATGGGTAACGGCCTCGCCGCGCGCCATCACCGGCGCCAACACGCCCAGCGAGTGCAGGATGCGCGTGGCATTGGGCCACAAGCTCATGCCCGCGCCAATTTCGGCGAATGCCACCGCCCGCTCGAACACCGTGACCTTCATTCCTGCGCGATGCAGGGCCAGCGCCGCGGTGATGCCACCGACTCCGCCGCCCGCAATGAGCAACTCCCGGTTCATGTGGGGTCGCTCTCTCCGCCGGGTCTCATGGTTCCCCACTCGCGTCGCCCGCCGGGGCGCGGCGACGTCGAATTCACGTTGAGAACAGGCATCGGGGTTGTTTCATGCCGAGCGCAAGGGGGGTCCGCGGCTCTTGACTAGACAGTCTTGGTGGGCGGTTCCGACTTTGGCAATCTCATATGAAAATCGCAGACATCCAGGCGTTGCTGACCCCGGCGCGGCTCGACGCCGTCGTCGCCGAGTGGAATGCGCCCGGGGCCGCCGTGCGCTTTATCCGCGCGGTGGAGAACTACATCTACCAGTTCGAGCGGGCCGGCCAGCCGCTGATCCTGCGCTTCACGCACAGCTCCCATCGCACCACGGAGCAGGTCGCCGCGGAGCTGGAGTTTGTGGATTTCATGGGGCGCCACGCCGTGTCGGTCGCGCGCGCCGTCCCCTCCCGCCATGGACGGCTGACCGAAAAACTCGCGGTGGACGGCTCCTATTTCACCGCCTCGGTGTTCGAAATGGCCCCGGGCGGCAAGGCGACGTTTGACCTGCCCGCCACGGATCAGACGAATCTGTTTCGCGATTGGGGCGCCCTCCTCGGATCAATGCATCGCTGGGTGCCGCAGTACCGCGACGGGAAAGGCGATCCCCGGCGGCACGTGGGGATCAACGACGACCTCCTGCGCAACGCCGCGTCCTATCTTCCGCCCGACCTGCACTTCATGCTCCCGCGGCTGGAAGGGTTGCTCGCGGAAATCCGGAAATTCCCGCAGACATCGCAGGATTACGGCCTGCTCCACACCGACTGCCATCATGGGAATTTCCATGTGGAGGGACGCCGGCTGACGCTCTTCGACTTCGATGACTGCTGCCATCATTGGATCGCCTTCGACCTGACCGTCCCCGTCTGGCACTTTCCCGTGAAGGACCGCGGCCAGGACCCGGCGCGCGACCGGGCGGTCGTCACCGCTTTCTTCCAGGAGTTCATTCGCGGCTATCAACGGGAAAACCCGTTCCAACGCCACTGGCTGGACCAGATGCGACGATTCCTGCGGCTCCGGGATTTCCAGCTGTTTCTCTTCGCTCACAAGACCTGGGACCCCGATTCCCAGCCGTGGCAGCGGGTATTTCAACGGGAGCGCGGGGCGGTGATCGAGGCCGGCCAGCCATCGGTGGACCTCAACTGGGACGCCCTCACCCTCTAGTCCCGCCCACCCAAGGCTTGCATCAACCCGCCTTGCCCGGCCTCCTCTTTCTTTTCCGTCATGTCACCCGCCGCTGAAATCGCCCGCCGTCGCACCTTCGCGATCATCTCGCATCCGGATGCGGGCAAAACGACGTTGACGGAGAAGTTCCTGCTCTACGGCAACGCCATCCATCTCGCCGGCACCGTCACCGCGCGCAAGAACCAGCGCGCCACCGCCTCCGACTGGATGGAGCTCGAAAAGCAGCGCGGCATTTCCATTAGCTCGACCGTCCTGCAGTTCGACTACGCCGGCTACGCCGTCAACCTGCTCGACACCCCGGGTCACAAGGACTTTTCCGAGGATACCTACCGCGTGCTGACCGCGGTGGACGCCGTGGTCATGGTAATCGACGCCGCCAAGGGCATCGAGGCGCAGACTCGCAAGCTGTTTGAAGTCTGCCGCCGCCGCGGCGTGCCCATCTTCACATTCATGAACAAGTGCGACCGACCGACGCGCAACGCACTGGAGCTCCTCGACGAGCTCGAGCAGGTGCTCGGCCTGCAGTCGTCACCGGTGATCTGGCCGCTGGGTAACGGTCCGTCTTTCCGCGGGGTGTTCGATCGACGCACGCGTGAGGTGCATTTGTTCGAACGCGTCGCGGGCGGCAAGTACCAGGCCCCCGTCACCGTCACGTCGCTCGACGACCCGTCCGTCCGCGAGAAACTCGACGATTACACCTACGCGCAGGTGACCGAGCAGCTGGCGATGCTCGACGGCGCGGGTCACACCTTCGATCTCGCCGCGGTCCGCGCCGGACAGCAGACCCCCGTCTATTTCGGCAGCGCAGTGAACAATTTCGGCATCCAGCTGCTGCTCGACGGCTTTCTGCACGACTCGGTTCCGCCCCAGCCTCATCGCAACGCGGTCATCCCGATCTCGCAGGAACACTCCGCCCAGCCCATTTCCGTGGGCGAAATCGTGCCGGTGGAATACCCGCGTTTTTCCGCCTTCGTCTTCAAGATCCAGGCCAACATGGACCCGCGCCACCGCGATCGCATCGCGTTTGTGCGCATTTGTTCGGGCAAGTTCTCCCGCGACATGCTGGTCATCCACCAGCGCACGGGCAAAACCGTGCGGCTCTCGTCGTCGCACAAGCTCTTCGGCCAGGAACGCGAGACGGTCAACGAGGCCTGGCCCGGGGACGTCATCGGCCTCGTCGGCCACAGCGAATTTCACATCGGCGACACGCTGACCGAGGACCGCGCCATCGCCTACGACGAGATTCCCCGCTTCCCACCCGAGGTCTTCACCTTCATCGCCAATCCGAACCCGTCGGACGCGAAGAAATTCCGCGCCGGCCTCGACCAGTTGTTGCAGGAGGGCGTGGTGCAGTCGCTCACGCTGCGCGCCGGCATGACGAGCTCGACGCTGCTCGCCGCCGTCGGTGCGCTGCAGTTCGAGGTCGTCCAGTTCCGGCTGGAGAGCGAATACGGCGCAGCCTCCCGGCTCGATCCGACCAACTGGACGATCATGAAGTGGCTGTCACCGGCCAATCCGGCCGAGAAGCTGCCCGATGTCACGCGGCTGATTGTGGCCAGCGGCGTCGCATTCGGCACCGACAAGCTCGACCAGCCCGTCGTGCTCTTCCCCAACGAGTGGACAATGCGCTACTTCATCGAGAAAAACCCGGAAGTAAGACTCCACGACCTGCCGCTCGAACAGAGCCATTGATCGTTGCCGGCAAGGGGGCCTTGCAGGATGGAATCGCCGGGTTGCGTCCGCCTCCCGCGCTGTTCTGCTCCCAGTACCCATGAAATTCCGGCTCCTCCACCCCGCCTTCGCCCTGCTTGCTTTGCTGGTCGCCAACGTCCGCGGCGAGGAATTCACCTGGACAGGTCATGGCACGTTCACCTTTGACGTTCCGCCCACCGTGAAGCTCCAGGGCCGGCCGATCGCCGAGGGGGCATTTGGCTTTCAGGCCACTCCCAAGGCTGCCGTCCCGGCCTTGCTCCAACTCACGGCGCTGGTGACTCCGTCGGATCACGCGATCAGCGAGAGCTTCGTCCAAAATCAGCTGAAGGAAATGGCGCAACCGATGGTTGCGGGCTCCGTCGAGGGAAAGTCATTATGGTAACCCACAACCCCAATCTTGCCGTCGTTTGTGATGCTGACCAGATCATCCGCATGAATATTGAAAAAGACAATAAGAATAAAGTTACTTATGTATCCGGAGCAATTGAAAACAGCGTCATCAACAGAGCAGTAGTTGATATCTTAGAAGGTACAATGCCTGCTTTCGACAATCGTGATGCTAAATATTTAAGAAACTAATCCTTTAATACAATTTAAATAATAACTCAAAAATGAACTGTGATTTTTGCGGACATCGGTTGTCTCAAGATACTGTCTTTAATCATTGCCCAAGCTGTGGCAAACCAATTAGTAAAAGAAGCTATGTTGTATTTAGGGAGGTGGCAAAATGTCCTTGCGGACACCGAGAATACAATACATATTCAGTCTCCTGCCCGAAATGCTGGCGCATGTATCATAACACTCAGGGTGAATTGAGTGATGAAAATAAGAAGATTTCCGGATGGATATTGGCAATTCTTTTTATGGCTATGATCGCGCTACTTTGTTATAAATTCTCCTTCATCTGGTTTATTACCAAATGGGTCGGTATTATAGTCTTATTTTTCTGGCTGGTGTCCTTGCTATTTAATGGCAATAAAAAGTAATTCATCTTAATCTCATATTTTTAAAATCACATGAAAGAAACCTTCATACGCATTAAGGAAAAAGATTTAGACCGGCATATGTATGTTATCGGGAGTACCGGGACAGGAAAAACAACTTTTTTGAAAAATCTTATTCTGGATAGGATTCAAGCAGGCGAAGGGATTGGACTTGTTGATCCACATGGTGATTTAACTCGTTCTCTTATAGATGCTATTCCTGGCAATCGTCAAAGCGATGTTATATTATTCAATCCGACAGGAAGAAACTGTCCGGTAAGAATTAATATACTTGAATACGACCAAAATTATCCTGAGCAGCGTAGCTTCATCTTCAACGAAATGATGAAGATCCTTAACAATACGTACAATATGCGAGAGGTTGCAGGGCCGGCGTTTGAACTGTATCTCCGTACTTTCATGTTGTTAGTAATGAAGACAACCCGCGGAACTTTGATTGATGTCGTTAAAGCGTTTCATGATTCTGAATTCAGGGATGAATTACTAGCGGCGTGCCCTGATCCTGAAATCATCCAACAAATAAAAAACTTTTTAAAAAGTTCCGGTGATCATAGCTTCTATAATTTTATAGGATACATAACCAGATTCTTACATCGTTTTACTCATGACGAATTTATAGCGCCGATTATCTCAGAGCCGGTTAGTAATATCAACTTCCGTTCGATAATGGACAATCAAAAAATATTGTTAGTGCAACTATCTAAAGGTAAAATTGGCGATGAAGGCTTAAAATTTCTCGGCACTGTCATATTAAATCGAATTATCATGGCTGCCTATAGTCGTGAAGATCTTCAGGAAATGAATCGGATGCCTTTCAATCTCTTCATTGACGAAACCCAAAATTTTATATCGAGTGATCTTAGTACAGCAATGGCAGAAGCACGCAAATACAAATTAAGAATGATCCTCGCCAATCAGAATTTAGAACAACTTGACAGCAACACACTATCAAATATCATAGGCAATGCAGGAAACCTGATCGCATTCAGAACAGGCGTGAAGGACTCATTCTTTATGGAAAAATATTTTCAACCGGAGTTTACAGCTCAGGATTTAATACAATTGCCGGACTATAATTGTGTAGCTCGCTTGATGATAGATTCGATCCCCAGCCGTCCGTTTTCATTCTCAACTACCATTTGCTGAACAAAATTCATGGCGGTCGGAGCATTTGCAATTATTACAGATAATAGCGGAAAAGTATTGCTGTGCAAAAGAACCGATGGGCAATGGAATTTACCTGGCGGCACAGTTGAAAAAGAATCTCCGAGACAAGCGGTCATTAGAGAATGCCGAGAAGAGACCGGATTAGAAGTTGAAGTTGACAGTTTGCTAGCGGTCTATTGCTTTGAAACAATAGAAAGAGCAGGGGATATTGTATTTACATTTAGATGCTCAATATCCGGTGGCAAATTGACACTAAGCGATGAGGCTATTGAAATTGAATATTTCAATGCCAACAATCTACCCGAAAATTTATATCCAAACCATCGACAAAGAATACTTGATTCAATGAACATACAGAAAGACAATATTCTAAAAATCATAAGTACCTGATTATCATGTAATATTTTACGGATAACTCCGGATAACATGCAACAATCTACATTTGAGCTTTCATATGTTTTTGACCTGTAACAACATAAATTTCTCCTATTTCCCTGAAAAACAAGTACTTAAAGGAATTAGTTTTTCTTTAGACAAAGGAGACACCTTGGCTATCGTAGGAGCTTCCGGTAGTGGAAAATCAACACTCTTGAAAATCATATCAGGTCTATTGAGCGATTCAGGAGGTAAAAATCTTCAAGGTGAAATTATTATCGATGGGGATACACCTGATCAATACCGCCGGTCCGGAAGGTTAGCATATATGTTCCAGGAAGCGACGCTCTTACCACACTTAACAGTAAAAGAAAATATTGAATTTCCTTTAAAAATAAAAGGACTCCATCTGGAAAAAGTATCCAACCTTTTAGTAGCAGTCGGTCTCGATGAATACAGTAATTACCTGCCTAATCAGCTTTCAGGAGGTATGAAAACAAGAGTAGCATTGGCACGTAGCTTTTCTACTAATCCTGAAATGTTATTGTTGGATGAACCTTTTTCAGCTTTGGATATTTCATGGAAGAGTGAATTGTACGTCGAGTTGGAAAACTTGAAAGGAAAAAAAAATACCACTGTAATTATTGTAACCCATGACATACAAGAAGCATTGTTGCTCTGTGATAAAGTTATTGTTTTAAAAAGTAATGGTACTATTTACGGAGAACCTCAAAAAATCCAATCGGAGCTTTCTATCGAAGATAGAGTTGAAGATATATCCGGATTTTTAAGAGAGGTATATACTCAATATTATATTCCCATTCAAGATTTGTTTATTAAAGATGGCCGTAGAAAAAATGTGAACTTCAATAAAGCTTATATTTTCCTCGAAAAACTTATTTCAATTGCAGGTGATTTTGACAAAGAAGAAAATTATTCTTTCGGATCACATATTGAAATCAGAAAAATCAGTCATCAAAAGGAGGTTAATGAAAAACTATTGCGAGCATACTCAATAGCGAAGACAGATTTATTTAAACACGAACTTCTTTGGGATATATTGAACTATCCCGACTTGCCGGATAAAAAGCATGAAGAGTTTTCGGCATTCTATATTCAGCATATAAACAAATTTTCAGCTAAAACACTTCAATTTTTTAATGTGAGTAAAGATGGCGTTTTCAGTGCGTTGAAAAACAGGATAGACGATTTTACAATCCCAAATTCAAAAAAATGGATTTATCTCTGCGATATGTATGCTTCGTCTGAAATTGAACAGGTATTGCAATATTTGGAAGACACCGAGAATGGAAACATCAGCCAACTCAACTATCCGCTAGCCAAAGATGTTGCAAGGCAGGTAAAAACAAAAATAAAAAATGAAAAACAGGATACTCTACATATTGCTTAGTGTGTTGCTGTTGACTTCATGGCAGCATTTTGGTAGCAGCAATCAAACAGTCAGGCTGTTGCTTTCCTCTCCTTCATTAGTAATAGATTATTTTGGAGAGAATCATTCGGCTCTTTTACAAGCAACACAAACAACATTAATTGAAGCGGTGGCAGGATTGCTGATCGCTACCTTTTTCAGCTTTGGGGTCATGATACTTTGCTTTTATTTTCCCAAGCTGATGGATTTTGTTTTGCCCATTATGGTAACATCCCAAGTGATACCCCTGATTGTTTTAGCTCCATTCTTTATCATCTTGTTGGGCATTGGCTTGGAATCTAAAATAGCAATGGCTGCATTAATGTGCTTCTTCCCTGTTTTTGTAAACTTTGCGCAGGGCTACAAAGCTATCAGCCAAAATATACATGAAATGATGCACATTTATAACGCCAATACATGGACAAGAATACGACAGATATATTTTCCGCTATCTATGCCCAGCATTATGGCTGGCTTAAAAATAAGCGCTACGCTGGCAGTGATTGGTGCGATAGTAGCGGAATTCACCGGTGCGAAGGTAGGTTTAGGTAAAAATCTTTTCTTGAGTGCCATTAGATTAGAACCAGATTTAATGATGACCTCACTGTTATTATCCGCCATATTGGGAACATTCATGTTTGGGAGCATTTTATTAATAGAAAAAAGATTAACACGTTGGAATGAGAAATAAAAAGGAAAACTATTGGATTAAAAGCCCTTTAGAATTTGCTCAGAATAGAATTGATTCTCGGCAATATATACTATTACCAGAAATAGCAGCATTAATTGAAGAAGTTGGAGCTAATAGAATATTAGATTATGGATGTGGAGAGGGTTATTTATGTAATAATCTTAATAACAAATCAATCACTTTAGGTCTATTTGATATTAGCTCAACCATGGTTGCATTGGCAAAAGAAAATGCAATAAACAACAAATTTGAAAGCATATCAACATTTGTTAATCCTATTGAAATACCTAAAAAAGCGTTTGATTGTGTTGTCTTGTCTCTTGTTCTGATGACTATTGGCGACAATAAAGAATACAGGACTGTATTAAATAATTGTAATAAAGCTCTAGTTCGAAATGGCAATTTATTTATTGGAATTACACACCCTTGTTTTAGACAGGCCCTATATAGCACACATCATACTATGTTTACACTGGATAATGAATATGATTATTTTAATAATAAATCCCCATTTGATGTCTATTTAAGAACTTCTAAGCCGGATACTTACATTCATTTCAAAGATTTTCATTACAATCTATCATATACTTTTTCCATGCTTAAAAAAGCAGGATTTTATGTGGAAGATTTGATTGAATTAAAAGATAAGTCAACAGAAAACTCCTTTTATAATAAATATTATTCACCTTATTTAATTCTTAAATGTAAAATAAAATGAAAAAAGCAATTTTATTTCTGCTATCCTTTATAATATTAGCGGGATGTAAAAACAGAAAAGAACAAACCACTTTGAGATTTGACTGGGTTGCTAACATGAACTTTATAGGAGATATTTATGCCTCTAAAGAAGTTGCCGAAAAGAATGGTTTGGTTTTGAAATGCGACGAAGCTGGATTTGGTATTGACCCTATTAAAATGGTTATTTCCGGACAAAGTGAATTTGGGATTGTAAGCTTAGAACAACTATATATGGCTAATGAAAAAGGTGCAGACCTTGTTGCAATTGGTGTTATTAATGATGTTTCTCCTGTTGTTTTTATAGCAAAATCAGACAAGCAATTCTCTCAGCCAAAAGATTTTGAAGGTAAGACGGTGGGTATAAATCCAGGAGGAGCAACGGAATATGTTTATAGAGCTTTTGTTAATGTAAATAATCTTGACAAATCTAAGATAAAGGAAGTGCCTGTTGATTATGACATAAAATCCTTCATCAACGGTAACTACGATATTAGACTGGCATTTGCTTATATTGAACCATTGGATTTAAAAATTGCCAACATTCAATATTCCCAAATTGCACCTATAGATTATGGATTAAAATTTCCTGGTAGGGTGTATTTTACAAAAAGAAAAACCATTGAAACTAGTCCTGAACTGGTTCAGAAATTTATTAATACAGTTGCGGAAGGGTGGAAATTAGCTCTGATTAATAAAACAAAATCCATAGATCTCTTGGCAGAGTTTGAACCTAAGATAGACAAAAAGCGAGAATCCGAATCTTTGGAAATAGGCGAAAAATATTTTACTGGTTATAACAATAAGGTGTTGTCATTTGATAAGGAAAATATCATAAAATCCGCAGAGAGATTAGTAGAAATAGGATTAATAAAACACGCAGATTTTTCTACTATGTTGAATACAAGTTTTATTGATACATATCATCGCAGATTTGACTAAGGAAGAGAAAATAAGATCATTTATATCACACCTTGAAACTATTACTAACTCCAAAGTAATTGGCTTTGATTTTATTGCTCTTGGAGATGATGACGGGTATTTTCAAGATTATTTGTTACACAGTAAGCCGGCAGAAGAATACCTGGAAAAACTTAAAAAATATTTTAAAGAGAATCCTTCTCTTTTAGTTACAAACCTTGAATATAAAATTCACGAATTTGGAAATAGTTCAGGCAACGATGAAATTGCCACGCTTAAATTTGTAGAAAAAAAAATTCCTAAACAGCAATTTATTCTTAATTATTTAGAAGGAAACGATGAAAAATATTGGAATAAATGGTGCGAAATATCCTCGGAGTATTATGGCAACTGCAAGAGTATTGTGTTTATTAAACTAAGCTTTAGCGATCTTGTTCAAACTACTGCACTATTTATTTATTTCAGTAAAACTATTACTAATAAAGATTTTCTAAACAAATCAGCCAAAGTTTTTCTATTTGAAGAGGCAGTAGATGTTTTTTTACCGAAGCATATTAATGAGATAAAAAATCAATCTATTCGAGCCGCCATTTCACAGGTAATGGCTCGCAACATGAGCCACAATATCGGCAGTCATGTAATGAACAGCTTAACCGATGGCGAAATACTTTCCAAAAAAAATAAGGTAACATGTATAGCATATAATAAAGAATGTCCTCACGCGCTTTTTAAAGATGAAGATACCATTATTTATCAATTAGCCATTTTCAATAACTATGTTAAATGCAGAATGGATTATTTGGGTGATCTAACATTTGGGAAACCTGTAATGCATACCAACAAAAAGATAACTGACATTTATAAAGACTTAGATAAGGTTAGATTGTTTTTAGACAACATCTCAGGATTGGCAGATAAATTTCAGTTCACTATACAGTTTACAACTGAATTTAATGACAAGGAGCTTAGCATAGCCATGCCCAATGACTTGCTTGGTTGTCAGGCATTGTATAATATAATTGAAAATGTAATTAGAAACACGGCAAAACACAATCAAGGAAAAAAAGAAAATGAAGAGGCAAAGTTCACAGTACATTTTAAATCTATATCTGATTCCGAGATGGACATTCCGGATAAAGACCTTTGGTATCAGGTTGAAATTTACGACAGTGTTGAACCCTCTAAGAATATTGACGAATTGGTCCATGAACAGAATAATAAAATTCAGGAACCTGTTTTGGGAGATGATAACCAGCTTAGGAACTCAGCATTGGGACTACTTGAAATGGAAGTTTCTGCTGCTTATTTGCGCAAACTCGACATTATCAATATAGAAAATACCGAATATGAGATACATGCCAATAACCCCGACATAATTCACACTAAAGGCAAGCTAAACATCCTGAAAGCATTTGCGAAAGAAGTTAAAGTCGGTGAAGTAAATCGAAGATGTTTGGCTTACCGCTTTTTCGTAAGCAAGCCAACAGAATATTTATTTGTAGGAGATTTTCAGGATATTACAAAGGAAAGAAAAGCTGACCTGCTGAAAATGGGTATTTGGCTCAGATCAGAAGATGATTTTAAAAGTGAAGTTGAAAATGGAATTGTTTTTAATCATCAGTTTATCTTTCATAAATCAATTCAGTTTATAAAGGATTTAGAAAATGAAGAAAAGAGGAAATACAAAACGCAGCTTCCTCTTCGTATAATGGAGTTGAATGAAAAAACGGACGGACTAATTGCATTGCTGAAATCAAATGAGGTTACATTTAATAAAATTGAGGAGTGCGTTTGGAAGATTTGGTTTGACAAGACAAAAGGAGATTATAAAGTTGTAAATGTGATTACAAGTTACCAACAGACAGAAAGGCACAACAGAGTAGGCAGATACAATATTGTTTTACAAGACCACAATTATGAAGATATCTGGACAAGTAATAAAAGGGATATTGATAATGGGAACATAAATTTCCTCGAACCTTTATCAAATAATGGACAGAAAACATTGCCTGATTTTAAAACTACTTTGAAGCAGTATGTTTATTTTTTGGATTGGAAGGACATAAATGGATATAAACTTTTTGAATCTTCAATTGCCAATGTATTAGTTATAGATGAACGGATTCAACGCTATGCTAAAGAGGATTATTTAAATATTCCCAATAATGAAATTTTTAAATATACCAATATTATTGTCCCCGATGCGATAGCTTATCCTTTGGATGCAGATAATTATACTAATGATTTAACGAATAAACTTTGTCAATACATTAACGGAAAAGTGCCTGATTGTAAATTTATGCTTATTCATTTCAGTATTTTGGAACGGATGTATAAAGACGAAATGAACATGATAGACTTCAATCTAAAAAAATGGGCAGCAAAAACAAGAGTGGTGGTAACTTCGGGAAGAGGAAAACCTAGAGAGCATTTACCCTCAGAAGTTTGCTTTGCAAACCTTTCACCTGTCCTCAATGTGTTTACACAAACGCGAAGCAAATACGGTATAAATTATTTATTAAATCAAGCAAGGCAATAATATGGAAAAAATTATTGTTTTTACAAATCACCAGGGATTAGCAGCGGTAGATGAAGAGCTTTGTATGAAGAATGAAATTCCTTTAATTAATAGCAATAATTTTATTGTATTTAAAGAATATGAGAGGTATTTTCAAGTAGCCACCTCAATTACTGATGGTAAAATCTTTTTCATCAATGATGAAATAACAGAAGAAAAATTATCGGATTTTCTAAAAGAATTTGACAAAGAATCTATAGGAGTATTAAAACACCGTAAACCGGAATTTGCTCTTTCTGGTTTTAAAAAATATAATTCTGATGGAATCCATCAATCCAAACCACAAGGCAGATTTTATCCTGAAGTTTTACAGATTATTACTGGCAATCCAGAAAATATTTTTTCACAGTTACAAATAGCTATTTGGGGAATTGACGATGCAGGCGAAGAAAAGGAGAACAAGAAGAAACAACTGGCAAATAATATTTTAGACACTAATGAAATACCACTGAATGTTCCAAAAGAAATAAAAGAATGTCAGAGCGCTTTAGATAAATTCAGAAATGCGGTTAATATAATCGCTGCAGCGGATAGAAATTGGAATCACAACAATTACATATGTCTTTTTAACCAGTTTAAAAGAGATATAGGTTTATGACTAAATACTTCATCATAGATTCAAGCACATTCGGCAATAGATTACAAGAACGATTAGGGCCGACTGCCTTTTATTCTGATTGTAGTACGATGAACGCACTGTCAATTTCCGATTGGGCAGTCTCAAAAATAAAAAATGACAATTCTGTAATAATCTTATTAAATGCAGATGCTGAAACAAATGACACCAGCGATAATATTCTGAATACGATATTATGGCTTCGTTGCAAGCATGGTTATCTTAATCCAATAGTTATTTATAGTATTTATTCCTTAGAAAAATTATTACAGAAGCCGGAGAATTATTTCATTATTTCACCAGGATGTGTATTTAAAGAAAAAGAATATGTTTTGAGTAGCATAGAAAATATTCAGAAGCTCAAACCAATTCAGAATTTGAAAGGTATAAAACCATTCTTAAAACCAAGAGTTGATACGCTAATTTCTTTATATAAACATGAGATGGCGAATTATGCCGGAATGGCTTTGATGTTGGATATTGCAAGGCAAGTTCATGCGGAAGCTTATGATACAAAAATATTGAAAGGGAATCAGGATAATTATAAAGAGTTTTTTTCTTACAGAAAAGGCTTACCCCATTCCATACTTTCAACCTATTTTGATTTAGATAAATTAGAAATTACTGAACAACAAAAACAAGGACTAAAAAGAAATAACACAAAGAAAATACTTTTAGTTGACGACTTGGCCGACAAAGGCTGGCAGCCAATAATCAGCCAAATGCTTTATGGCAATCCTAAAGCCAAAGAAATAAAGAGTTTGAATGTTGAAACCCAAGGGGAAGAAGGCCAGAATAAATTTGATATTGAAGCCATCCAAAAGATATTAGAAAATGAAATAAAATTGCACAAGCCACACCTGATATTATTGGATTTAAGATTAAATAGAGAGAACGGGAAAATCCACCCGAGCCAGTTGGGAGGATATAAACTTTTGGAGTCTTTAAAAAAGAATCCGAAATACAAAGGAGTTCCTGTCATTATGTTTACTGCAAGCAGCAATGCTGAAACCATAAAAACCTTATTACAAGCTGGAGCAGAAGCCGTTTGGACAAAGCCTGGCATTGAGGAAGGATTAGATTTTGATGAAATAATTGAGCGCTATGAACAGTTATTAAAATTGACAGATGAAGTTTTTATTCCTAATTATAAGATTCTAAATTATATGAATGACCAAGAAGACGAAAACTTCAAGGTGGAATTAATTAATTATGATGAAATAAGAAAACTATTATTTCAGAAACTGGAGTATATTAAATATAGAGCACAGCTTAATAATTTTAATTTTGATAATTTTTTGCCCGAACCTTATAGATCGGCCGATGCCATATATATTGATGCAAATACCTTAATTACTGGAGAGGGAACTATGAAGTTTGATCAAGTAATATCATCCGTCTTTAAGCTGTGTATTCTTACACACAAATACGATTTCAAATATTTGCATGATAACAAAAGACGAAGCATTTGTTACCCAAAAGTTGTTATCATGAATTGTGTATATGATGAAACTATTAGAATTGCAAAAGTCAGCTCATGTAATAAAAAAAGTAAAAGGCGTAATTTTGAGAAATGGGATTTAAGATTTATTAGGGCCACCTTGGCTCAATATATAGTTAAAGAACTATTTAATGCAAAGTTTGCCAGGACTGAATTTGGACAATATTTCAATAATAAGGGTGAGCCTGCGTTTAAGTTAAATGATCCGAAAGAGAATGCTTACGCAGACGGTTATATTATGGATGAAATATCAAATTTAGTTTTTACTAACAAAAATTTCAGATCAATTTATCCCCCTTCAACGAGGGTTCTATTCATTACTGGAGACAGTAGGCTTAAAGAAAAAATACAACGGTTTAATATTAATGATAATCTCACAGTGATTTGCAGAGAATGCTTAATATATGATATAAATAGCATAGAATTTTAGGTATGAAATACATAATTTGCGATCTCGAACAAAAGTCCCTTTTCTTAAAGGTGATTCAGGACATTGAACTGTCCCAGAAGGATGTAAATTTTGTTACTGATGATGAACGAATACCTGATGTTTTTTCTAAGCCTATTAATTCGGACGGATTTGTACTGATTGATGTAGACGCAAGTTTAGGAAAACAAATCCAAGCAGATTATTACGGGTTTGATATTGCTGCTGATTTACGTAGAATTTATAAGGTAAGAAATCAGATTGTATTTTTTAGCAAAACAAATACAGCTAAATATTTTGAAGATAGAAGTGACACAAATATAAAGTTTAAACTGCTATTTGGCAGAGGCAGTTCTTTTATTGAATATCCGGAAACGCCTGAAGTTCTTAAAGAGAAGTTACTTAATCCAAAGCCAATATCTCCCGCTACTTTACACGATGTAGTAACCATGCTTTGCGATCTAAAAGGTGTGGTGATTGATAAATTGACACATAGCTTAAAATTTGAAAGGGGATTGGAATCACTAAAAAAACTTTTTACTGAAATTGAACCGTATTTATCTGCAGAGCAAAAGCAATATATTGAATTAGCTGATTTTTTACATAAACTGCAGAATTGCATCAAACAAAACAATAGGGATAACTTCTATACTCAGAAAGAATTATTTCTGAAGCTCTGCATACGCCATTTGACGCAATCCGAAACTATTGAAACTGCACCTGCCGAAAGAAGCCATACTATATTACTGATTGATGATCTGAAAGAAGATTTAGAACTCTATGCCACAGAGCTATCCAAAAACTTTACGGTATTAAAAACTACAAGTAGCTCGGAAGCTATCGAAATGCTCAAGTCAGATTCTTCTAATAACATAAAAGCCATTATAGCCGATTGGAGGTTGTTTCAGGATGAAACCCTTACTTATTGGCAACCCTTGCAGGGATATGAGGTCCTGGAATATGCTGCTAAAACAGGTATAAGGGCTTTGTTCGCACTTACCTCCCAGGCCGATTATGTGGTGCATCATATCAGAAATCTGTTAGGCATTCGGTTTTCTATGTTTAAAAAGGATAATTTGGAAACGACAGACCAATGGAAGCTTTTTAAAGATGTACTAAAGGAGGCTTGCGAAGAAACTACTGATCTGATTAAAAACATTCCAAAAGGAGATGGATGGACAAAACCTAAAGATGGCAAACTGTCATTGCAGCAACAGTATAGTGAGAAACGTAATAGTCCCGACTGGCTGGATTTTGAAAATCGGATCTCTGAAAGTTGCAATACAATATGGCAATATTATGAATCCTATATTAATGGAAGCTTAAACGAAGCCTTACAGGACTTCAGTAAGAAGTTTGGTATTACTTTAAAGAATAATCTTGAAGCAATATTGATTGCAAGGCGGATTTGCATAGCTCTTTTTTATAATCAAAATCAAAAAGCAATTTATAAAAACATATTAGGCAAACATTATCCGCGAATTGATATCTACAGCGTGTTCAGGAATAATTTTTTTGATGAGTTTAATGAAGACAACAGGAATATGAGTACTGTTGAACTTAAAGGAAAAAGTGTAGAAGAATATACGCTTTCAAAATTAAATACCGCTGCATCAGGATTATTAAATACTACTCTTTGCCTTGATGTTGAGGGTTTAGCTTCCAAGAGAGTGATGTTACCGGAGGAAAGGAACTGGTTAATAAAAAATGGGATTGAATACAGCTTGGAGTTTCCTGATAATGAATTAGTTGATGCTGAAAATATAGAAAAAAACCCGGACGAGATTCCGGCAAAAAAGGATTGGCGGGAATACGATAAACTGTTACGGGAAGGATTTTCTTTTGATTAATCTGAAATTCGGCATAATTGTTGAGCATCTTTCTCGAATGCTTTTGTGGAAAGTAAACGCCGGCTAAGTTTATCTAAGTAGTGCGGTTTTAGTTTTACCACCGTTCTCTGAAATACTTCTGTTAAAGGCAAATAGGTGAATACTATTTGGTTCCAATAAATATCCATTGGGTTCAAATAATAACATCAACAATTATTCACTTATTAGACTATTAACATGAAGTATTTTAGTTACTTTCCTTATCCTTTTCGATGGCTTGAAAACCATTTAGCACTTTTGCTGTGCTTGCTTGGACTTTCAGCACAAGCGCAGCCCACATGGAGCGATTCTCAACAGGATCGAACGATTACCCTTCCCGTAAAATGGAACTATGATGGTTACACATTCACTAATGATCTTACTTTTAACCGAGCTGATTATCTCTATTACAGAGGATTAAGCAAATCGCAACCCTATAGTGCTTATTGCATTGAACACAGTAGTCATCCTTATTTGCAGCAATTGGCAAAGGTGCTCGACGCCGATGCTAAAAAGTTGGGATATACCGGCCGTAAAGTCGCAGAATATCTAACAGCTTTTGTCCAGCAGTTGCCTTATGTACCTGATCCGCAAAACGGTGGTCATGACTGGCCGAAGTATGGTATTGAAACCTTACTTGAGGGCGGAGATTGTGAAGATCATAGTTCGCTCCTATGTGCACTACTTAACACCTTTGGGTTTGATGCTATTCTAATTGAAGTGCCGGGACACATGGCTGTGGGTCTGTCATATCCTGGTTGTTCTGGCAGCTATTACAATTACAATGGTAAAAGATATTACTACGTTGAAACAGCCGGGTGCTGCTGGGCGATAGGAACTATTCCAAATGATTATTCACAGGCAAGCGCCAAACTGATTTCTGTTAATAGGCCATCGCAATATAGGCGGAGTGAAAAGTATGCTTATACTCCTCCGATTAAACGGAAAGATGACAATGAGATGTATACCGATAATTACGGAGAAAGCGGGAATAATTACAGCAATAGAAATGTCTCGGTCAGTAGTACAGTGACCATCAACGGTGTTACTTATCGGCTTAAAGGAAGCAGAAGCACATCAATAGTGATAAACAACGGTAATGTTTCTATCACTTATAAGTAACAAATAATTATAAATAATTACTAGCATCAGACATTGCACCCAATAATTAAAAATACAAAATGAAACGATTGTTTGAAATAGTTCTAATAACTGTGGCACTTGGGCTCATATATATGGCGCTGGCCGGAGAGCTTTCAACAAATGCAGGTGTGACCGGTGCGGCTCTTCTGGCCTTGAGATTCGTGGTTTCTATGTTGCGGATCGCCGTGATTGCGTCAGTCGCGCTGTTGGTGGTTTATGCAGTCATTCACTTTCACCTGATAGATATGAATATGATTGGTTTTATTCTGAAGAAACTATTTGCATTAGCATCTAATAATTGAGTTTATGAATAATCAAAATAAAATATTTACATCAACCCCGCTCCGTTCGGGCAATAATTATAAACTGGTTCTGATTGCGGAACAGAACCCACAAATCTTAAATAATATGAAAAAAGTTTTTATCTGTTTTATGACAACAATCCTGATGGTTACTTTCTGCCTTCCTGTCGTGGCCCACAATAACGACAACAGCTCTAAATCGGCTTCCGAAGTGAAGTTGACCGGTGTGGAAAAAAGAGAAGCGAAAAGAAATGCTCGAGAGGATAAGCATAAAGGGTTTTATCGGGTAGGTATAAACTCACTAGAGACTCAATACGTCGAGGCAAAAAGGATGGCTAAATCAAATTCGAACCTGGTGTTGTTCTTCCGTGATGCATCTGCGCCGACCTACAATCTGGCCGCAACGAAGGCGGAACTGAACCTGGTAACATCTGTAGCAACAAGCATCAATTCAAGAATTGAAGGAGTAATACGTGCAGCTGCCAATTACAATGAGTTACAACCTGGTGATCGTGATGCATTCGACATGATGGTGTCTGCGGCACGCGCGAAGTTCTCTTTAAGCATTGGCGACGCCTTGACAACTGTCATTACAGAGCGCCTGGATGCAAACGGGCAGATTACAATCCGCCAGGGAGCGTTCGTGGATAAGAAGCTTCTAAAGGAAGTTTTAAAGGACAGCTATTCGGCTCTGAACAGTGCCTTGAAAAAGGCGCGAGTCATTGACGAATTAATAGACAAACCCAACAGTGATATAGATAAGGCGATTGATAGTCTACAATAACTTAAGGGCCGACCTATACCGGCATCATTAACCGCGAATGGGTGGTGAGGTCACCCTTCGCATTTAAAAAAAACAAAACCAATATGAAAATAAAAGTTGTAATCTTAAAAGTAATGCTGATGACCTGTTTTCTGAACTTCACTTATGCACAGCCGGATACTGTTCAGTGGCGTAAAGCAACCGGCAGTGCTTCTCTCGTCCTGAAGCATGATATTGACGATCCTGAGAATGCTAAGTCAAAGGAAATGCTTATCAACGCCGCAATTAAAGACGCATTGCGAAAGGTTACAACGCATGAAATTACAGGTGATGTCTCAACAAATACCTTTATTGATGAGGTTAATCCTTTCGGATCAACAGACAACTACCGAGAACTTACATCTACGAATTGGCGTTGCCAGTATAAGGTAAAAGAGGCTCCCCGATTTTCTCACGATGGCAATAAGTGGAGTTGCTGGATATACTTGTTGGCTCGTGAAATGCCTATTGTGCAAAAGGAAGCTGAGGAGAGTAAAAGAAAATCCTCTTCCGATGGTAGAACCAGTCCTACCATAATAAATCCACCTATTCAGAAAACAGCACAGGAAGAATTCTTCGATGATGCCAACACTTTTGAAAATGTGGATCCTGAGTTTCAATACCTACTAGAGGACGATAAATACTACTGTTACGGAGTTCCTGATGGTCCTACTAACTACGCGACCTGCCGGCTCTGTGGTGCAGAATACAAATCTCAAAAATTTATTTTCAAAGTGAATGGCAGCGTTGTTAAGCAAACGACTATTTATACGCATATTACAGGTTGCACGACTTTGTATTCGCGTACCGGATTCCACGATAATCTAAACCTTCACAAAACCAAATCTTGTGATTGCAGCGCTTCGGATGATGAATCTTTAGTTGATTATTAATTCTAATTCTATGAAAAAATATTTTTTATTCCTTTTTATTTTTACAATAAATAGTTTCTGCCATGCTGATGTCATTCATCTTGACGGCACAGCATGTTATTATCCGCCCGCCAAACTTGCAAAAGTTGGTAAGGTAAGCGTATTCGTTTATGGAGCTTCTTGGTGCGCACCTTGTCATTTGCTCGAGAACAGGTTTACAGAGGAACGTCTATTCCCTGACTCGATGGTGGATTACTTTTTTATCGAAATAGCTAATCAGAAAAGTAAAAGAAATCCTTCGCTGCAAAATTTTATTGTCAGCGATTCTATAAATATCCTGCCGCATATCCTGATTTATTCACCTAAGGTACAGCTTGTCGGTGTTATGAAAAAGTATAATGACGAAGTCTTCTCTGCTATTGTTTCAACTGTACAAAATGCCATTGATGCTTCCAGGAATATAGATTTTGCATTGGTTAAAACTGAGGTTTCAGAACCGGAAAACGAAAGAAATAGTAGTGCTTCTGATTCAGTTGCAGAACCCATTCAAAAGATTGAAATGCAAGATCCAAAGAAAATTAATGGAGCACTAATGCGATTGAAAGCAGCTTGGCAAATGTTGACTAAAGGTGAATACGTTTCTCAAGGCAATAAACAACCATCACTAGCAGAAGTTCGCAAATAAAATTCAATTGACTGATCACTTACATATTGATATTTCGGAAATGAGGCGGTCTACCGCGGCAGTAGAAATATCTGCCTCAAAAAAATTTGAATTCAACCACTCGGAAGGACCTCTGCTAGTCATCGAAAGGCAGGAAGATGGGCAATTTAATGGTGCTTTTGCTTATCGGTTATTCGCTATACCTATGATGGAGCAGGAACCTAAGGTCTATTCCGAAAGTATTATTCTGTTTCTCAGAAACATTGTGCGGCTTCTTTGGAACTTTACAGATACTTCTTTTACCATTCGATACTCCACTGATGTCACAGAACAGAAGACATCAAAAACCAATGTGGAATTCATTATTACTTCTTCTTCAACTGAAGAAGCGATTTTAAAAGCACGACTCACAGATTTGAATGACAGTATCGAATTGTTGATTTCTAAGCAGCCCGATTCCCCTTACCTATTTGCCCCCATTCAAACAAAAAAAGAAACCGAACGATTGCATGAAAATAATAAGAGAGAGAAATGCTTTGCATTCTTCAATCAACCTCTGATAATGACTTCTGAACGGCAAGTCGGTTATGGCCATAACCATATTGAAGGGACCACTACCCTACCGCACAGTTGTAATGAGGTTCAGGATTGGAGGTTAAAACACCTATGTCATGTGCTTCATAATTTATCTTACCCTGTTCAGCTTGATTTAACCCTCACGCCAAAAAGAGTACACGCTGGCGAAAAAGCAATTATCAGGAAAGTAATATCAGCACCGGGGATGCTTCACAAAATATTTATGAATGATGAGGAAAAGGTTAATTCCTATTTATCCAAATGTCGTAATCTACTGTCATCTTCATCTCCGTTATTTTCTATTAAAACTACTGTCACGACTCCACAGAACAAACAAAACCTGATAACAGCACTTAGCGATGCCGTAATGGGTGCATTCGCTCAACAGAATTTTATAGAATTATTGCCTGAGCTGGAAGATACATTAGTGAATCCTTCTTTTATCTTTCCTGAAGACTTACCCTTGATGTGGAGATTCCCACTCGTGATTAATGAAATGCTTCCCGGTATCCCATCGCAGAAACAAGCATTCTATTCTTTGCCAAACATTCCTCTTAAAGGGATAAAACTGGGTATAAAAAAAGCACAATAGGTGGATTATCAAACTTTCAAATCCGACACATCTCGTCTGAAATTGCGAGGACCGGTAAAAAAACTTATTGAAAAGTATTTTGCAGCGGATGAATATAAGTATAGTCGGTATTACCAATTTAATAAAAAGGGATACATAACTTATTATTCTGATAGCTTGCCAAGCTGGCATTCAGAAAAGGATGTAAAAAGAGAAAATGTTTATTTAAATGATGGAATGCGAATTCATGAGAAATATGTGTTGGATGATTTGGGAAAGATGAAATTTAAATATCTCTATTCATATGACGATAATATAACAATGATAACGAAAACCAATCTTAAAGGAAGAATTATTAAAGAAAATAAGATTTACACGGAAATAATTGACAATGGATTAATTTTTTTTAAAGAGACAGAAAAAGTGCTTTATGATTCTTATTGCATCCAAACCTCGATACGTGAATATGATGAGGAAAGAAACTTGATACGGAGAGAAGGATATGATAACAAGCAAAGATTGATCTATCTGTTTGAATCGAGGAAGGATATTCTAAATAGACTGGCATTTTGGAGAGAAGACAATAATCAAAGCTCATCATTCGAGGCGGAGATAGAATATTTCGGACCTTCCGAAATATCCATGATGATTTATGAGCGTTATAAGGGATTATCGGTTGCAGGCACTCCTTGCAAAAGATTTCCTTTTAAATATTTACATAAATACTTTGATGCTTATGGTGAAATTGTAAAGCAAGAAACTGAATCACCCGTATACAAGGCAATTGATAAGTTTGATTTCACAAGAGACGAATTCGGTAATTGGATTAAGAAAAAACGTTTCTATGTTTTTCCTTTTGCTGAACCCGAAAGCTACGCTGATAAACTGGAAGAAGTAACAATCAGAGAAATTGAATACTACTAATGTTTTGAAATTTTTATGAGAAAGGGTAATAATATCGTGATCATTGATAATAACGATATAGACTTATTTGTTTACTCCTACTTTATTGAAAATGAATTAAAGAATTATAAGGTTTTTATTGCTTTTAGCGGAGCAGAAGGAGTAAGATTGCTACTTCACACTGATTTTCATCTTTGCATAATGAACGTCAACCTTCCTTTCAACGATGGGCTTTTTGTGTATGAGATTATAAAGGTTATACGCCCTTTATTGAGAGTCTGTTTTCTCTCCGCTAGAAACTCAGAGTCGGACAAGCAAAGAGCGATGGATTTAGGTGCAGTTGATTATCTTATCAAATGCGATCCGGAATCTATTGCATTACGTGTGCGTAACATTCTTGGTTTGAAGAACGATCAATAAGAATCAGGTTATCATGTGAATGGTGATGGGATAAGGTAATTTTTTCTTGTCACAACCGACATTCAAGAGCGGCAACATCGGAGATCTTACCCATAATACGATAATGGTGATGGGAAGCTTTTAGAGTTTGCGAAATGCATGAAAGCTGACGCATATCATAGTTGTCAAATTATGGGTAAGATTCCTGGTATTGGACACAAATTTTTACATCCTACATGTATCCCGGAGAAAGCATAAGGCACAATTTTCCGCGTTTCCCGTAATTCTGCAAGGTTTATTAACCATCAAATAAGCCATCAGTTAATATGTCAAAAGCATGAGGTAAATATGGAAAAGTGAGGGGCAGAATAGGTAAAAGTTAAGGGTATCTTGAAAAATTGTTAGTTAACACTTTTTCGAAGTCAGGTAATTTTTGCCCTATACTACCCGGAATTGTCATTTTTGACTGTTTTTAGGCAAATTTTGTCATTTGAAAAAATATTTTCAAGTCCGTGCGACTTTTAACCCTCCTTGTGGCACTTACTGTTGAGTTCTTAAGTTAGATATTCCGATTTAATCGGAAACCTTTTTAAAGTTTTTCTGCAGGTGAATCATTTTTAAAATCATCAGCGCTGATCGGCTGGCCTTGTCCGATCAGCGCTGTTTTTTTCTCTCCTTCCCCCAACTTCGTCGCTTAGTCATGTTGTAAGCATCTCTTCACAAGATGTTACTGCTCCGCCTTCCAGGTCATGCTGTAAGCATCTTTTTGCAAATCCAGTACTTCACGTGCCGTATACAGAATGACACAAGCCTTCCCATTAGATTTGTATTTTTGTCTCAAGCAGTGAAAAAGAAGAAAAAAACCTCTTCCTTCCATGCCGCTAAGTCGTTGCAGCGAAAATTGGCTAAGCAATCCGGCTTCTACGATGGCCGTTTCAGGGAGAAAATTGTTAAAGACAAGAAAAAGGAATCATCCAAAAAATGGGCGAGAAAGAAAGTGGACGTGAACAAGGAACAGTAAAGAAGCTTTTCTTACTGGATGCCATGGCCCTTGTTTACAGGGCATATTTTGCGTTCACAAATAATCCAAGAATAAATTCAAAAGGGCAAAACACCTCTGCAATGTTTGGCTTCACCAACACTTTGTTGGAAGTTTTGCAGAAGCAAAAGCCGACACACATGGCAATCGTGTTTGATACCGCTGCTCCCACCACACGTCATGCAGAACATGCAGAGTACAAAGCCAACCGGCAGGAGGTTCCTGAAGATATCGCTGCTGCGCTGCCGTATGTTTCGCAGTTGGCGGATGCAATGAACATCACCGTGCTGGCTTCTGATGGATATGAAGCGGATGACATCATTGGCACGCTCGCGAAGCAAGCTGAGAAGCAGGGTTTCGACACTTACATGATGACTCCGGATAAAGACTTCGGGCAGTTAGTGGATGAACACACTTTTATCTATAAACCCGCGCGTGCAGGTATCACTGTCGCAGAAGTGATGGGCGTGAAAGAGGTTTGCGATAGATGGCAGATTGAAAACGTTGACCAGGTGCGGGATATACTGGGACTGATGGGCGACAGCGTGGATAATATTCCGGGTATTGCAGGTATCGGAGAAAAGACTGCTATGTCTTTGGTAAAACAGTTCGGCACTATTGAAAATCTTTTGCAGAACACTGATCAGCTGAAGGGCAAACTAAAAGAACGTGTAGAGAACAATCGGGATATAGCTATTCAATCTAAAAGACTTGCAACTATCATAACAGATGTTCCTGTTGAAGTAGATCTGGAAAATCTGAAGTTGCGCGAGGCAAATAAAGATGCGTTGGCAGAACTTTTTACAGAACTGGAGTTCAGGAATTTTGCTGAACGAATGAATGTAGCGTTGGGAGCGGCTCCGCAAAAGGTTGTCGCGGGTGGCAATGGCGCATCAAAACAAGGAGTATTATTCGGCGAACCCGATGCAGCTGCAGCCATGGCTTCACGTGCTACAGGTCGCGCTATTCCTGCATCTGTGCTTGCAATTGAAATAGAACCTGATGAACGTCCGCAGCATGATGCAGCCGGACAGTTTAAAACCATGAAGGACGTTGCTCATCAGTATCATATCGTTGATACTGATGAGAAGCGTGCGCAGCTGATTAAAAACTTAGCTGCTCAAAAGTTGATTTCATTTGATACTGAAAACACCGATGCAGATGTATTGTCAGCAGAGTTAATCGGTTTGTCATTTTCTTACAAAGAGCACGAAGCATACTATGTTCCCATTCCTTTCTCTACCGTAGAAAATGTTTTTGAGAAAGCGAAAGCGATCATTCAGGAGTTCAAACCGATTTTTGAAGATGAACAGATTGCGAAGATCGGACTGAACATTAAGTTCGATATGAGCATGCTGCATCATTATGGAGTGCACGTTTGTGGAAATTTGTTCGATACGATGGTTTCGCATTTTCTTATTCAGCCGGAGATGCGTCACAGTATGGATGTAATTGCAGAGACATTTTTGAATTACAGTCCCTCAGGAATTGAATCATTGATCGGCAAGAAAGGGCGTAACCAGGGAAATATCTGCGATGTGCCTGTAGAAAAAGTTGCGGAGTATTCTGCTGAAGATGCCGACATCACTTTGCAATTGCACCAACGCTTAGGCGAAGAAATGCAACGCCTCGGCGTTAAGAAACTTTTTGACGAAGTGGAAATGCCACTGGTTCCTGTGTTGGCAGACATGGAAGCGGAAGGTATCCGTGTGGATGTGAACGCCCTGAAAGATCTGTCTGCAGCCCTTGAATCTGATATCCGTCAATGCGAAGATGAGATTCAGCAGATGGCGGGCGAGAAATTCAACGTTGGATCTCCGAAACAAGTTGGTGAGGTATTATTCGAAAGAATGAAAATTTCTGACAATCCTCCGAAAACGAAGACAGGACAGTTCTCCACCGGTGAAGAAGTGCTGAGCAAAATGGAAAGCAAGCATCCTATTGTGCGGCGGATCCTTGACTATCGAGAATTGGTGAAACTCAAGAACACATACGTTGATGTGCTGCCGGAAATGATTAACGCTCGCACGCAACGTCTTCACACATGCTACAACCAGGTTGTTGCTGTAACAGGACGATTAAGCTCCGACAATCCTAATCTTCAGAACATCCCGATACGCACAGAACGCGGTCGTGAGATTCGCAAAGCATTTATTGCCCGCGATGATAATCACGTCTTGTTGAGCGCCGACTACTCACAGATCGAATTAAGAATTATTGCCGAGCTAAGTGGTGATGAAGGAATGCTGGAAGCTTTTCGCAACGGCGAAGACATCCATACTGCTACAGCTTCGAAAGTATTCAGCGTGCCTCTGAATGAAGTTACAAAAGAAATGCGAAGCCGATGCAAGATGGTAAACTTCGGAATCATCTACGGCATTTCTGCGTTCGGATTGGCAGAACGCCTGAACATCGCACGTGCGGAAGCAAAAACAATTATCGAAAATTATTTCCGCCAGTACACTGCTGTGCGGCAATATATGCAGGACAATATTGATAAAGCTCGCGAGAAAGGATATGTAGAAACTATCCTGGGCCGCCGCCGCTATCTGCGCGACATAAGGTCAGGCAACGCAACAGTACGTGGTTTTGCAGAACGCATCGCCATCAACGCACCTATCCAGGGCAGTGCTGCGGATATGATCAAGATCGCCATGATCAATATTCACAAAGACTTTCAGCAGCAGAAGTTGAAATCAAAAATGCTGTTGCAGGTTCATGACGAATTAGTCTTTGATGTTTTAAAAAGAGAAGAAGAAGCGGTTAAAAAAATTGTTGAGAATAGGATGAAGACCGCATTGCCATTATCCGTTCCTGTTGATATCGGAATAGGGTTCGGGAAAAACTGGCTTGAAGCCCATTAGTGCGGCAGCCTCTCGCGCAACAAACCATACACCCATGTGCCGGCAATTGCACTGAGTAACACAATTGCAATTACCCCAAAGCCGCTGCCTATCAACGCATACAACGGTCCGGGACATGCGCCTGTCATTGCCCAACCAAGGCCGAATAATGTTCCGCCGATGAGTTGTCCTTTGCGGAATTTTTTCGGGAAGAATGCAATCTTCTCACCGTAAATTGTTTTTGCATTGAATCTCTTGATCAGGAAGATTGATATCATGCCTACAACTACCGCAGAACCGATCACACCATACATGTGAAAGGATTGCAAGCGAAACATCTCCTGAATGCGAAACCAAGATATCACTTCGCCTTTAACTAAAATGATACCGAATAAAACGCCCACTAATAAATATTTAAAGTTATAATACCACGGATGAGAAAGCTCCGACTCGTTCAGACAAATGTCGTCCAACGTACGCGTTTCAAAATCTAAATTGTCTTTTGTAATGTTGTTCACCGCAGGTAGGTTAAGATATATGGCAGAATAAGATTCGTCATCACAAAACCTCCAAGCATGAAACCGCACGTTGCTACAAGCGAAGAGAACTGTAGCGAAGACAACCCCATAATAGAATGTCCGGATGTGCAACCACCCGCATACCTCGTTCCAAGGCCGACCAGAAATCCACCGACAATCATCAGTGTGAATCCTTTCATTGTAAAAATGTTAGCCACGTTAAAAAGATCCGTTGGCATCAGTGTGGAAAAATCTTTTATTCCATATCGCTGAAGTTGATCAACAAGTTTTGGATTAAGCACCATCGGCTGATGATTCGATAAGAAGGTAACAGCAAACACTCCTCCAAGCAATATACCACCAACAAAAAACAGGTTCCATGCTTCCTTCTTCCAATCGTATTTGAAATAAGTTAAGTTAGAAGGCACCGTTGCTGCACAGATATGGCGCATTGAGGAAGACACACCCAGTGCCTTGTTGCCAATAAAAAGCAGTAGCGGCACCATCAGTCCTATCAACGGCCCGACCACATACCACGGCCAAGGTTCTCTTAGTAATTGCATATTCTAATTTATGTAAGATAGCAATTTTACGCTTCTGCTAAGCAACTGAAGTCCTATGCCACGGCAGATATTTATGAAACTCTGCACCAACCTTTAAAAAATAAATAACCGAAGCATAAAGAACAGTGATGATTATTGAACGAACCATTATATCTACATAGCGGTTGAACACGAACGGAATAACGAAGTTTAATGCGAAACAAACAATGATAAGTAATGCGACCCGGATATTCTTGCGATCAAATGGTTGCAGATGAAAGAACTTCCATACAGCTAATGTTGTCAACATCTGGTACAGAATCGCGGATCCTGCAGTTCCCATTGCAGCCCCTTCCAATCCGAATCTTGGAATTAAAAACATCTGCGATCCAAGCATAAGGAGAGCGAGCACAAATAGAAATGCGGCTCCATAACGGTATCTGTCAGAATTAAAAAGTATCGGTCCGTTTAAGCCGGTTGCCATGTTAACCAGTGTACCGATGCTAATGATCATCACCACCCACCGCCCGTCTGAGTAACCGGCCGGCAGGAAAGACATCAACGTGGCAGTATTGATATTGATCATCAGGAACAGCCATCCTCCGAGCAACAACATATAAATCGATGACTTATGATAGATGGAATAAATTTCATCTTTGTTATTACTTGCCCAGGCAAAAGAAATTCTGGAAGAAGCAATTTTTTCAAATGCATTTAAAGGTGCTTCAATCACTGTAGGAATGAATGCAGCGATAGTGTAAATACCAACAAACGCCAACGGCATAAACTTCCCAACCATAATTGTGTCGAAATACTTCAATCCCATCGCAGCAAGAGCTGCAAGCCACAGTGTCGTTCCGTATTTCATCATGTTACGGATATGCTTTTCTGTAAAATATTTCCAATCAATTCTCAAAGATGGCTTTTCAAACCAGAAAATATATCCTAACAATGCAAAAAGTTGAAGACCGTACATGGCGACAAACAAATTGATGAAATTGCTGAAGCTGATGGTCCGCAAATAATAAAGGGCAACAAGTCCGATTGTTGCTAATCGAATTACTACATCATTTAAAAAAGAGGGGATGGTTGTTTTATAATTGACGTTGCAGTACATCGTCAATATGCTCACCAACGAAAGAATAAATATCAATGGGAACACGTACATAAAGAATTCAAGGAACAACGGAGACTCGCGCCGATACTGGTTCATGATGAAATCTTTCAGCAGGAGCATTCCACCTGAGGTTATTAAGTACCCTACAACTACAACAAGTAAAATGAATCCAAGAAAACCGTGATGACCGCTTTCTTTATCCTTGAAAAAAGGAAAGAATCGGAGGGTAACGTTCTGCACTCCCATTGGTACGAACAAAGAAATCAAAAGCGAAAAAGAAAAAAGGAGTCGTGTCAGACCGAGTTCTTCCTTGGTAAGGAAGTGCGGCTGAATAACAATTAAACTGACGAATCCTATAAGTATTCCAAGGTAGGTGGTAATGGTGTTTTTTATTCCCTGCCTTCGGATTACACCCATATGTTGAATTTATGAATATTACTGTATACGAAAGTCTGTTGACTTTATTTACAGTAAATTCAAAAATTTAATAACGATAGGAGTCCGTCTTGAACGGTCCGTTTTTGGAAACTCCGATATACTTTGCCTGCTCATCAGATAGTTCGTCAATTTCGACACCGATTTTGGCAAGGTGAAGTCTGGCAACTTTTTCATCCAGTTGTTTCGGCAATGTATAAACTTTGTTTTCATACTTATCAGCATGATTCCAAAGTTCTAATTGAGCCAGCGTCTGGTTGGTAAATGAGTTTGACATTACAAACGAAGGATGGCCCATCGCGCAGCCTAGGTTTACCAAACGACCTTCAGCGAGCACGATGATATCTTTTCCTTCAATAGTATATTTATCAACCTGTGGCTTGATGGTATCTTTAGTCTTCCCGTAATTTTTATTCAACCACGCCATGTCGATTTCATTATCGAAGTGACCAATGTTGCACACGACCGCATTATGTTTCATGCTGCGGAAATGTTTTTCGGTGACGATATTGTAATTACCTGTAGCGGTAACAATAATGTCCGCTTCTTTCACCGCATCAGCCATCTTCTTCACTTCATAACCTTCCATGGCGGCTTGTAAAGCACAGATTGGATCGATCTCCGTTACGATAACGCGAACTTTTGCTTCTTTCAACGATTCTGCCGAACCTTTTCCTACATCACCGAAACCTGCCACGACAGCCACTTTGCCGGCGAGCATCAAATCAGTAGCGCGACGGATAGCATCAACTAATGATTCGCGGCAACCGTATTTATTATCAAACTTAGATTTAGTAACAGAGTCATTGACGTTGATTGCAGGAATCGGCAAAGTGCCTTTCTGCATGCGTTCGTATAAGCGATGTACGCCTGTTGTAGTTTCTTCTGAAAGACCTTTGATATTTTTAATAAGCTCAGGATATTTATCAAACACCATGTTTGTCAAATCTCCGCCATCATCGAGGATCATATTCAATGGTTTACGCTCATCCCCGAAGAAAAGTGTTTGTTCTATGCACCAGTCAAATTCTTCGTTATTCATTCCCTTCCAGGCATAAACGGAAATTCCTGCAGCGGCAATGGCAGCAGCCGCATGGTCTTGTGTGGAGAAGATATTGCAACTGCTCCAGGTAACTTCAGCACCCAAAGCGGTAAGGGTTTCGATCAGTACAGCCGTCTGAATCGTCATGTGAAGGCAACCGGCTATACGAGCACCTTTTAGCGGCTTTTTAGCCCCAAATTCACTTCTTAATGCCATTAAACCCGGCATTTCCTGCTCGGCAAGCATGATTTCTTTACGTCCCCATTCTGCTAAAGAGATGTCCTTTACCTTGTACTTTAGCACCTTTTGTTCTGCTGTCTGACTCATTATATTTAATTTGCTGCGAAGATAAGAATATAGATGCTCTTTTGGAAAAAGGATGATAACGGCTGCCATATCGAAATATGGACGATGGAAGGCAACGGGACCTCGAAAAGGGAAAATGAACGGCTGACTTCAAGAAAGCTTCTTACTCATATACTTCAGAAGGATGCTGTTGTGAACTATGATGAGCACGGTAAACCACATGTTGATAACCATCATATCTCAATAGCACATACAGGAGAATACGTCGGTGTTATTGCTTCAAAGACTTACGTGGTGGGTGTAGACTTGGAGAGAATACGAGAAAGAAGAATTGACGAACTCGCAGAAAAATTTATGGATGCCGATGAACTCGATCGTTTAAAAGAAGCCGCTGAACAAATAAAATATTTTTACCTTGTATGGGGTGCAAAAGAAGTGCTATATAAAATTTATGGAAAAAAAGGATTGCTGTTTCAAGAAAATTTAAAAACTGAAAACTTTGAATTGACCACAAAAGGACATTTCAAACATGGATAAAAAAGGATAGATTTGAAAAAAATTACATCATAAATTATCAATTCATAAATGATCTGTTGCTTACTTACGCCGTAGATGGGAAAAATATTTGAGCTAATACAACAAAGCCACTTTGAAAAACGATCGCTGTTTGCCGTTTTGGTAGATCCCGATAAACAGGACAGCGAAGAAACAGCTACTCTTGCTTCAAATGCTGAAACTAACGGTGCGGATATAATTTATGTGGGTAGTAGCTTACTTACCAATGGAACCGTTAGCGAATGCGTGAAAACTATAAAAATGAATTGCTCTTTACCGGTGGTACTATTTCCCGGAAGCACTATGCAGGTGACCGACAAGGCAAATGCCTTGCTATTGCTTTCATTAATTAGCGGTAGAAATCCTGACCTACTTATTGGCAATCATGTTTCGGCTTCGTCCAATCTTATAAAAAGCAAACTCGAAATTATTCCAACCGGTTATATGCTTATCGACCCCGGACATCCAACTTCGGCATCTTACATGAGTAATACGCAACCGATACCACACGATAAAAATGATATCGCGTTAAATACCGCATTGGCAGGACAACTCCTGGGGATGAGACTTATTTTCATGGACGCGGGCAGCGGCGCGAAAAAACAGGTCAGCAACAGCATGATTAAAACGGTTTCTCAGGCGTTAACAATTCCTTTGATTGTGGGCGGCGGAATCACTACGCCTGAAAAAGCTCAACAAGTGTGCGCAGCCGGAGCTACTGTGGTGGTAGTGGGTAATGCAATTGAAAAGGAGCAGTCTTTAATAAAGGAAATTGCGGAAGCAATAAAAAATCAGGTTTCAATTTAGCCCTACCTGCCATACTATTATCGGACTAAACAATTTCGCTCTTTCCTTGCTTAATTGCGTTGGCATTAATACCAAATTTCATTTTAAAGCGACGGCTGAAATAAGCGGGATCTTTAAAACCCACCCTCGAGGAAATCTCCTGTACACTTTCCGGATTGGACTTCAGCATTTGCAATGCTTTTGCTAATCTTTGATCCTCAATATAATCTTGCAAATTGCGATTGGTTAGGGTCTTGAAGAATTGCCCGATATAATCTTCAGAGACAAAAGCTATTGATGCGATCCTCTTATTTGATAGATCCGCGTTTAAGTTATCATGAATATAATCCACCACATCCACCAGGCGCTTATCCCTTAGATAATCGAGCTTCTGAGTAAACTGACGAAGATGGGGATCATTATAGATGTGACGACAAAGCCGGATAACAAGCTCAAGAATATAATTCTTAAGCATCATCTGCTTTCCTAAATTATCGAGCTCCCATTCCATGCAAAGATTTTTCACCAGCCAACTGCATTCTTCGTTATTTGAAAAATTGAAAATGGGTATATCCAACAAGGGAAAAAAAGGAAATGCATTGTAAAGCAACACCTCAAAAGAAACAATCGTTAAAATTTCTTTTTTGGTTACCGAATATTTTAAGCTGCTTATTTGCCGCAGATAATGGTCGCGCACTGTTTCATCTGTCAATAGTTCATCATGTACTTCTATGGCATTAGCTTTTCCAATCTTTAGATTAATCTGATGCGACTGCGGTATGAAATAAAAATCATTTGGTTTTATTGTAGTGCCATTGCGATCCATCATCACTCCATTGTTAAGTTGCACTAAAACATTTCTTTCGTTTATTGCACCACAGAAAACAAAGGGATGCTGTGCTTCCAACAAATACGCACGTCCAAGTTTTATGTCCAGTGCTTCAACAATTTTTTCGAATCGCCTCATTTTATTTCAACGTCCTGCTTAATGATAAGAGTCGGACGAATGCGAATGTATATAGTAATCTCTTACATTGTAGTTGCAGATGCAAATATTTGGTGAAGAAATTTCTTTAATTGAATTAATCGGAACTGTTTTCGGTATCATCGGCGTTTGGTTGACTATCAAACAGAATATATGGTGCTTTGCTACCGGAATGATTAACATTTTACTTTACGCTATTGTTTTTTACAAGGCAAAACTATATGCAGATGCCTCATTACAAGTGATTTATATATTGATTCTTTTGTATGGTTGGATAATGTGGACAGGTGGCGAAAAAGCATTCACTGCACACAGGACACAAATAAGAGAGATCTTAATTTTATCCTTTGTAACAATTGCTGCCACTATAATTATCGGATACATTTTTAAAACTCACACCGATGCTTCTCTTCCTTATTTAGATGCAGCACTGACATCGGTAAGCTTAGTCGCGCAATGGTTAGTGGCAAAGAAAAGAGTTGAGAACTGGCTTATTTGGATTGGTGCGGATACAGTTTATGTGGGTATGTATATATATAAGCATCTTTTTTTAACAGCCTTACTATATTTTATATTTATTCCATTAGCAGTACAGGGATGGAAACAGTGGAAGTTGCAACTTTGGAAAAGAGAAATATAAAAAAAATTGCATTGCTTGGTCCGGAATCAACGGGTAAAACCGAACTCTGCATTAAGCTGGCTAAACATTACAAAACTGCATGGGTGCCGGAGTTTGCACGGATATATATAGGATTGCTTCACAAAAAATATAGCCTTGAAGATGTTCTCTATTGTATGAACAAACAACTTCAGCAAGAAGAAAGTCGCGCACAAAAGGCACGAAACTTTCTTTTTTGCGATACGGAGTTGATTAACTTTAAAGTGTGGTGTGCTGATGTGTTTAATACAATTCCTTCTTCAGTTGAGGATTTACTTAAAGAACACAGGTATGATTTTCATTTGCTAACTTCCCCGGACGTACCTTTTATCGCTGATAGTGTAAGAGAAAATCCGACGCGAAGAGAATATTTTTTTGAGTGGTATAAACAGGAATTACAGAAATACAATTTCCCGTATGCTGTCATTACAGGTAATGGTAAGGCACGGTTGGAAAATGCGATTAATTCAATTGAAAAACATTTTGGTCATCGACCTATAAAAGCGTAACGAACGGTAAAACCGAAGTCAAGGATTTCGGAACCGGGATTAACAAACTCATACCAAGGATTGAAATCCACAGAAACCGTCAAAGGCAATCTGTCCCAGGGAATAAGATATTCTAACTGCGCGGTGAGGTCAACTCCCACTGAATAGATATCGGGTCCATATGCACCACCGTCTTCAGAGTTAAAATAAGATTTTCTTTTATGATAAGGATACACCCGTGTGCTTTTAGAGATCGGCTGATCATTCGCAAAATATCCGGCATGAAAACCACCTCCTAATATGTAATCAAGTGGAATCTGAAGGAGAGGAATTCGAAAAGACGCTTGTCTTACGTAGAATGCTTTCAATGTCCATCCTTTGCTATAGATATATGTGCGATCTAATTCGACTTGTATTCCATTATTGTTCTCGGCCCCGCCCATATACTTGAGTGACACTCCGGAGTTAACTTTTGCCCAACGACCACCAATCGCAAAATGATACTCTTGTGCGAATGAGTGAAGAGTTGCAACTGAAAAGCAAAGAATAAGGATCGTACGGAATTTATTCATTGTGCCAAATGTAAAGTAAATCGATTTAATTATCCACTGATCACCTGTCAATTTTCACTTACCTTTGTGGTGTCTTCTTGGGGTGTCTATCATTGATGGACTGAGATTAAACCCGTAGAACCTGATCAGATTTATATCTGCGTAGGGATTGAAGGTCAGACAATGTTTTTTTCTTATGCCAACCCCATCGCATAAGTCGTTGTAAATCTAAAGTTAGGTAAAATGAAATTACTCTTGCTGTCGGCCTCCATCTCATGGACTACCACTGCATTTTCCCAAAGCGATTCGTTGAAAACGGATTCATTAAAAACCATTACACTTAGCGAAGCAACGGTAGCAGCCACACGCGCATCAGAAAAATCGCCGACTGCTTTCATCAACCTCGATAAAAAAACTATTGAAGACAAAAATCTCGGGCAAGACATTCCGTATCTGCTCAGCACCACTCCTTCGGTGGTAATTACTTCTGATGCAGGGACCGGAATCGGATACACAGGCATGCGCATTCGCGGCAGTGATGCAACCCGCGTGAACGTTACCATCAACGGAATTCCGGTGAACGATGCTGAGTCTCATTTAGTTTATTGGGTTGACTTCCCTGACTTTGCTTCGTCCATAGAGAATGTACAAATACAACGTGGTATCGGCACCTCCACTAATGGTGGCGGAGCGTTCGGCGGTAGTGTCAATATTCAATCTTCTGCACCCGCGACAGATCGTTTTGCAACTGTCAGCAGTTCTTATGGTTCGTTCAATAGCTTAAAGAACACCATCAGTTTCGGAACAGGTATATTGAAAAAGTCTTCTTCGACTGTTGGAGAATCACACGATATGGCAGGGAATGGTTTCGAGTTCGATGGCAGGTTGTCCAAGATCACATCAGATGGCTACATCGATCGTGCAACAGCTGATTTAAAATCCTTCTACTTCAGCGGTGGCTATTATGGGAGTCATCATTCTTTAAAAGCAATCATCTTCAGTGGTCATGAAAAAACTTACCAGTCATGGAATGGTGTCCCCGGTGCAAAAGTTAGTGGCAACTACGATTCTTTACTTACTCATTACTATAACAATGTGAATTATTCCGGCGCTTTATATTTTAATCCTCCGGCCACCGACTCTGTAAACCTGTTTAACTCAAACAACCGCACCTACAACTATTTTACATATCCTAATCAGACAGACAATTATCAGCAGGACTATTACCAGTTGCATTACACATTCGTTCCTTCATCGTATGTGAATCTTAGCGCCGCTTTGCATTACACCAAGGGAAAGGGGTATTATGAGGAATATAAAACCAACGATAAGTTTTCTAACTACATGCTACCTGCAAAGATCATCAACACCGATACTATACTTAGTTCGGATGTAATCCGTCAAAAGTGGTTGGATAATGATTTCTACGGCTTCACGTACGCGATGAATTATGAAAATGGGAACCTTCTACTTACTCTCGGTGGTGCAGGCAATCGTTACACAGATCGTCACTTTAACCAGGTATTATGGATGTTCGTTACTCCTCCTCCCTCATACCCGTATATATATGAAGACAATGAGGCCATCAAAAATGATTTCAATACTTTTCTAAAAATGGTGCTGAGCGTCAATCGTTCATTGCATTTGTTTGCTGATGTGCAGTACCGCACCATTGATTATTCCTTTCCGGCGCACATCACCTTCTCCGATGTTACGCAGAAAAAAAACAAGATGAACTTTTTTAATCCGAAAGGGGGGGTTACTTATGAGTTAAGCTCACAAGCTAACGTGTATGCGTCTGTTGCTGTCGGCCATAAAGAACCCGTACGGGATGATTTTGTAGACGCTGCTCCGGGGCAGCTACCTAAGCCCGAAGAAATGATTGACTACGAGGCCGGGCTTCGTTTTCATAATTCACATTTTAGCACACAGATGAATTTTTATTATATGTATTACAACCACCAGCTTATTCTTACAGGCAAGGTTAACGATGTAGGGGAATATATTCGTGAAAACGTGGAACGGAGCTATCGCTCCGGATTGGAATTCGTTGGCACATATATTGCTTCAAAAAAGGTGAACGCTCAACTGACTGCAACACTTAGCAAAAATCAAATTAAAACTTTTTATGAAACTCTTGTGGATGCCTCTGATAATCACCAGGAGGTGTTTGTTCATGAGCATACTGATATTGCATTTTCTCCGGCACTTACAGGGGCAGCTGATATTACTTATAGTCCGTTTAAAAATTTTACCGCAAATCTCGTGAGCCGCTATGTTGGCAAGCAATACCTGGATAATACTTCGAATGAAAACCGGCGGCTCAATCCGTACTTCGTAAATGATTTAATTTACAGCTACCATTTGAAAGCATCTTTTACAAAGGATATTGCATTTCGCTTTGGCATTTATAATGTGTTGAACGAGATCTATGAATCAAATGGCTACACGTATAGTTACATCTATGGAAGTGTGATCACGGAAAACTTTTATTTTCCACAAGCCGGACGAAACTTTCTCGGTAGTATCACTGTGAAGTTTTAGTCACTGGAGATTACTACTTTTGAGGCATAAACTAAACCTCAACAATATGGCTACCGAACAGGAAAGAAGAAATCGCCCCACAGCATGGATTGTGCTGCTACTGATATCCGTTGGAATCAATATTTATCAATGGCGAAATCACACCACCACTATCAACGCGTACGAAACCAAAGTGGACACACTGGTGGTAGAACGTGTGAACGTAGAAAAAGAATTATCCGATACCAAGACGGAACTAAACAAGTACCACGGAATTTCTGCAAACCTGGATACGTTGTTGAAAGAAGCAAACGGCAAACTTAGTGTATATGAGAAACGCATCAGGGAAATCTCACGCACGGAAACAAATACTGCGGAGCTGAATCGCAAACTGAAAGAGCAGCTTGGAGATCTACAGGGGTTACGCGATGAGTACCTTACGAGAATTGATTCACTTCTCACTGCCAACAAACAACTCAGAGATAAGAATGAGGAGCTGACAGGCACCGTCGAAACTGTTTCTAAAAAACTAGAAAGTACAGTTACAACGGCTTCAGTTCTGAAGGCGGAATATTTCAAGACTAATACTTTCCAGCGTAAGTCCGGTGGCAAATACAAAGAAACCGCTCTTGCCAAGCGCACTCATAAAATGACAATTTGCTTTGATCTGCTTGACAATCCTATTGCCAAGCAAGGAGAGCGCACGGCTTATCTGAAAATTACAGAACCCGGCGGAAAGGTTATCGGCAACCGCGCTGAAGGAAGCAACACCATTAAGCTCGGCAGCGGTGAAGAAGTTCTATACACTACGTCCTCCACTTTCGATTACACCGGAGCTAAGCAGAATGTATGTATGAATTACGAAGAGCAGAATGATAAAATGTTTCCTCCGGGAACGTACCTTATTGAAGCTTATGTTGATGGCAACCTTGCAGGAGCAAGCAGCTATGTATTGCGTTAATTGATTGCAAACAACGTGACGGATAATTCAAATACTGCGGAGAAAATAGCGGAGCTGCTTCTACAGATAAAGGCCATCAAGCTTCAACCGAATGACCCATTTACGTGGGCTTCCGGTTGGAAATCGCCGATATATTGCGACAACCGCGTGTCTTTGTTCTACCCTACAGTTCGCAGTTATATCTGCGATGCGTTGGCGGAAAAAATCAATATGCATTTTGCAAAACCGGATGTTATCGCGGGAGTTGCCACCGGCGCCATATCGCAAGGCACATTGGTGTCTAACGCAATGGATCTGCCCTTCATCTATGTACGCTCTTCTCCGAAGGAGCATGGTCGAAAGAATCTTATCGAAGGAGAAATTCGTGAAGGACAATCTGTAGTTGTTGTCGAAGATCTGATTTCTACGGGTGGCAGCTCATTAAAAGCCGTGCATGCACTACGCGACGCGGGATACAATGTTTTAGGGATGGTTTCGATATTCACTTATGGCTTCACTGTGGCAGCAAATAACTTTTCAGAAGCAAAAGTGAAGCTTGTTTCATTGTGTGATTACGAAGCTCTGCTGAAAAAAGCTGTTGCAAGTAATTATATCAATGAAAAAGATTTGTCGTCTTTGTCCGAATGGCGTAAGAGTCCGGAAACGTGGAATCCTTTGAAGACACAGCTATCGTGACACAACTTCACAGCGACAAAGCAATCATCAATAAGTCACCGGAAGAATTATTCAATTTTCTGTCCGACTTCAACAACTTCAGCAAATTAATGCCTGAACAAATCAGCGACTGGAAAAGCACGAGTGATGACTGCAGCTTCACTATCAAAGGAATGGCATCCTTAGGCATGCATATCAAACAGCGGATGCCGCACTCATCTATTGTCATCGAAGATAGTGGCAAATCCCCGTTCAGATTTTTATTGCGTTGCAGCATAGCACCAAACGCTTCATCGGTTGAAAATAACGGGTCTCTCATTTCAAACGAAGGGCCTCAATCTCTTGTTCAGCTTTTTTTTGATGCTGATCTGAACCCCATGATGCAAATGATGGCTGCACGTCCGCTCACAAACTTCCTGAACATGCTGGTCAATAAATTGAAAGAGATTCAAAAATAAATACCCCTGCTGTCACTTTACGGAGTGAAAGCAAGGGTTACTTTACAATGAAAACAAAAAAGTAGTCTTTCAAATATTAACTACTAATTCAAAATAAACTATTTGTCTCAATTTAATTCTATTGAAAAACTATGGAGCAAAAGTTTTCCGGAAATTATTCAGAAAAATATCGGAAGGATACAAGTAAGTGCCCCTCAAACCCTGGCAAAATCAGTTTTAGTCACTCCTAATTCGCCGCAATAAACCGTTTTCAACGGGCGAAGCCGGAAAAATTTTAGTGCTGGACTACAACGTTCAGATGTGAAATGCCTTCATTCGTCGTGCAGACAATACGATACACTCCGGCAGCAAAATCTTTCACGGAGATGGTTGTGAAAGTTGAAATCTGCGAAGCTGATAACTGCTCAGCATAAACTTCCTGTCCAACTGCATTCACTAAGCTTAGTCTGCTGCCGCCTTGTGCAGGAATATATACATTCATATCAGCATGCGAAGGATTCGGATATACTGAAAGGGAAGGCATGGACGTATGCTCGGTAATACCTATTGAGCTATTCACATCCAAAAGTTCCACATCATCCAGAGCTGCTTCAACCAGGCTTCCCGACCCCGCATCTTCAGCTACAAAGCGAAGAGTGAGTTGGGTTGCACCGGGCAACACATCCTTCACGCGAAAAACAAAACGACGATAGCTGTGATCAGGAACGTCAATATTTTCAACCGGAACGAAGTTCACTCCGTTCGCTGATGCATATACCTTCCAGAAATCAGTGCGCGGTGTAGAACCCATGTCGTTCACATAATAGCGCCAAAAGGCAACAGCGGGTGAGGTATATGTTGTAAGATCATACACAGGTGATTGCAACGTTGTTGCTCCCCCATCCACATCATTGGTTCCTATTGCATCCGTAATGCTTCCCGCATTGCCGGTTACTGCACAAATATTTCCACCGGGAGTATGCTGCGTTCCCGGCTGACAGACAGCGGTGCCGTTGTAGCTCGGGAGCGGCGATGTAATATCCCAAATGCCTGACGTGGCGGCGTCCGAAGGAATACCTACGGTCCAGGAAGAGGAACTATTTTCAAAATCCTCAAGCTTCACGCTATGATAGTCCACCAATACGTAGTACGGAATATTTGCATCCGAAAGAGAAGCCTCTACAGGATCCGTTTTCAAAATTGCACCACTCGTATCTAATATTGCAATATAGTAGCTCACCAACGTACCCTGCGGTTGCGCAGGCAAACTTGCTGTATATGAATTGCCGGAAACCACGCTCATGGGCGAAGAGTTCCACGGTCCTGTCTTATTTACTTGATAAAATACAGTCAGCGAACCTGTGGAGAGGAATGGAATAGGATTGATGAGATCGGCATTAACAACGATAGGACTCGAGGCATTCACAGCCAGCACTTGGGTGTGCTGCACGTCTAACGCATTAGCCAAGGTAATACCATGTAACGCGAAAGCATCAATGATCTGTTTTGCGTGAGGCGTGCCGTTGGTTAAATCGGCATCGTTATCATCATGCTGAAGTGCACTCAGCAATATGTCAGTGTATAATTTTCCTTCATCCCCATCGGGAGCGGTAATCAAATCATAGTAAGTAGATGTGAACAGTGAGGTCATATCAGCCCACGATCCCATGTTAAGGCCTGTGTCATACCATGCCCCAGCAATGATTTCTCCGTTCGCATGCACTTCACCTGTTAGATCCTGCGGATACACTTTCTTATTGATGTCATAGCGTCGGATGTATGCAGTACTGCTGCTCGTGCGGTATCCCTGTCCCAGAACAGGTTGATGCGTGATGGACATTGCCCACACATCAGAGTATCCTTCGCCCATGCTCCCATTATCCCACGAACCACCATGGCTGCTATAAAACTGATCGCTGATGCCATGACCATATTCGTGATAAATCACATCACCAATTTGCGCCATCGAGTTACAACCGTTACCCGTTGCATAGAAGTTAATAGAAGTGCCGTTATAAAATGCATTGCACGAACCCGTGGTAAGGTCGATCCGTGTGGGCAATGGATTATCCATAGTGGTGAACAATGGAAAATATTGCTTCATGAAATCGTGCACAATGTTCACATGATAATAGGCAGATAAATGCCGGATAGTAGTTGCGGTATCAAACAAAATGCTGATAGGACCTACGCCAATAATTGTAGTTACTGAAGGCGATACTGTTCCGTTGGTAGTTACTGTCTTGGACCACAAACCTTCCAAAGAGAAAGTAGCGCTCACTGGTGAAGAGCCCGGAATCTGTACGTTACCTGTGCTGTCTGTATAATAGATGCTCCCACCTACGTCTACCTTCAGATTTCTCAACGGCTGAACAGTTGCAGGGGTCAACAAACTTACTTTATACAATGTGCCTGAAGCATTCGCGTCGAGAAAAGAAATTTTATTGTGACGATACAACACTGCACCGTTAGACGCATCCACTAATGTATAGTATTCAGCCGGTGCATCAGGAATGTCTGCACTTACTGTCATCTCATATACCAATTTAAAATCATAAGAATGCGACGCAGGGACAGGCAGAATGCGTAATGTAGAGGCAGACACGCCGGTTACCGCAGGGACACCGGCGGTTGCAAAATTTTTCGCGGTGGCTTCATCTATTGCGGGAGTTGTATTTACCTGTATGTTGTCGAACACATCGGCACTCCAGCTCACTACTTTATTATCAGTGGTCATCTTCACTGACAGTCGGCTGTTCAACACTTCCAACCCATCGTGTATTTGTTTGAAAAAAATATTCTGATATTTTGAAAACGTTGCCGTTTCAAACTTCAGCTCACCCTCAGGTATGTTAAAATCCGTCAACTCATTTCTGACGAAGTTCATAGCTGTTGCCTGTGCGCTTCCTGCAGTCATTACTGCAATGGGTGCACCGTAGGCGCGATGTGGTTTCTGATTTTCCTCATTGAAGATAGCAGTCCATCCTTGATGGCGCTCGCTGAAGCTCTGCCATGATGCCGCATGCGATAACTGCTGCTGGTACACTGCGTCGCGAACACGCTGCTTATTGGTGACAAAAGTTTTCTCATAAAGGTCTTTGTCGTGACCTGCAACCGAGCCTGCAAAAGAATTAGAAACCATCAGCAATGTGCTGACAAGGAGTAAAGAAAATTTCATTGGTTTTAAATTAGGTGATGAACGAGACAAATATATAATTATTTGTAATTGTTATACATGAGTTGGAAATGATTAGTCCCATAGTCCTATTTGTGTTGTTTTGAGACTGTGGGACTAATGTTATTTCTAAATCTTCTATTCCACTACCATCACCGAACCTTTATCAACGGTTCCCGAGGCGGAATCTAACCGGTAGGAATAGAGTCCACTCACAAGGGCGGCCGGGATGAGAAAGCTTTCATCGGCACTGATTTCCTTTCGGAACACTTCTCTGCCTATAGCATCATACAGGAATAATGTTTCCGGAGCTGTCACCTGTGTCACAGTGACAAGTGTATTAGATGACACAGGATTTGGAGCGAAGATGATTGGATGCATCAATGGCGGGTACACATAATCACACCACACATCTTTGCATGGAATATTCGCCGCAGTATTAATAATCGTCAGGCAGACCTTGTAACTTCCGGTACGGAAATAATGCCACGGATCGTGGTTGGCAGAAGAAGTACCATCACCAAAATCCCAAAAATAACTTGTTCCGGGCGGATTAGTTGCAGGAATAAAATGAATGCTATCCGCATTATGCGGCGAATTGTAATGGGTAAAATGTGCTGAGCACTGAACCGGCGGCGGAGGCGGTGTCGTACTGCTGTTGCAGATCGACACACTATCGCAATAAGTATTGTAGCAAAGTCCGGCAGTGCCTGAATCCCTCACAGTCAGGCATACTTTGTAAGTTCCTGTCGCAAACTTATGCCATATATCCTGGCCGAAAAGTCCTGTAATTCCATCACCGAAATCCCAAGAGTATTTTGTATTTGGAGAATTATGCAAGGTTGAATCCGAGAAGAAATGCACACTGTCAGGATGGTTAAGCAGTATGTAACCGTTGAAATGTGCTGAGCACTGATGCGGAGGCGGTGGTGGTGGATTGCCGGAAATGTGGATGCTGTCACAGAATGTGTTGTAGCACAACCCTGCTATAGTGGAATCTCTTACGGTCAGACATGCATAATAATTTCCGGGTGCATACTTATGCCATGGATTGGCCGCGAAAAATCCTTTATTCCCATCTCCGAAGTCCCAATAGAATTTAGTATTAGCTGAGTTAAGATTTGTAGAGTCCGGATAGAAATGCACACTGTCGGGCTTGTTAGCAATCCTATAATGAATGAAATGCGCTGAGCATTGATGAGGCGGTGGAGGCGGTGGTGTTGTCGGGCACACATGGATGCTGTCGCAGTAGTTGCAATATTTCAATCCTGCGGCGGAGGAATCTCGCACGGTAACACATGCCTGGTAGTTGCCTGCATTTGCATACAGATGCCATTGATTCTGAATGTTTGAAGTAGTGCCGTCGCCGAAAGTCCAGTAGTATTTTATATTTCCGGGGGTACTTGCCGAGTCAATAAAAAAATACACGCTGTCACAGTTGGTAGTGCGGGAATAATGCACGAAATGCGCATGGCATACGGGCGGTGGGGGTGTTGTTGTGGGACACACATGAACGCTGTCACAGAAATTGCAGTATTTCAGTCCTGCAGAAGAGGAATCCCTCACGATGAGACACGCCTGGTAATTGCCTGCCGCATAAACATGCCATGGATTCAAACGCGTGGAAGTAGTTCCGTCGCCGAAAGTCCAGTAGTATTTAATATTTCCGACAGTGCTTGCTGAGTCAATGTAAAAATGCACACTGTCGCAATTGGAATTCAAAGAGTAATGGACAAAGTGCGCATGGCATACGGGTGGCGGAGGAGGTGTTCCCCCAACGTGAACACTGTCGCAGTGCGTGTTATAACACAAGCCTGCCGAAGTGGAATCTCTCACCGTCAGGCAGGCGTTGTAATCTCCGGGAACATACGTATGCCATGGATTCAAAGTGTAGAAGCCCTTCACACCGTCGCCGAAGTCCCAATAATATTTAGTGTTAGCTGAGTTTCGCCCCGAAGAGTCTGCATAGAAATGCACACTATCAGCGGGAGTATTATTCAGTGTATAATGAATAAAATGCGCAGAACATTGCTGCTGAGCATTCAGGTGGGAAAAAGAAAAAATTAATAAAATCAATACACAAGTAAAAAATGTCTTCATAGGATAATGTTATTATTAAAGGATAAAAAACTGCAATATGGACATATTCGGGAGCGTACCTCAAATATATGAAAATTTACAGATTCAGGTGAATTTTAATTTCATTTTCGAGGGTACTGTTAACTCAACATTTGCAGTGCCTCTTTAACAGTGGTTACCGGAAGGCGACAGGAGTTATTTTGACATATGAAAATCCTTGTGTAGATGGAATCGAACCTGCCTTCAAGTAATGAGATGGCACCTGTGCCATCTGCAGTACCCGCAAAGAGTTTATTCGGAATGTAGTGGTTTGCAAGTTGCGTGCGAAAATCCCTTGCCTCCGGCCCCATTATAACAACTTCATAAAATGGTTGAGCATACCGCAACATCAGCTCTGCCCAATTGCTGTAAGCTGATGGATATTTCTGCATGTCTTGTGCACTATTGAGCACGGCAACAGAGACGCCTGAATAAGTATTGTCATCGAAATATTTTCCTAACAGAAAAAGAACCTTCGCCATGCCGGAATTTGAAGACGGTATCACATTGTCGTGAATTTCTTTTTTACGAGCGAAAAGCTGGTCGGATATATCTGATGTATACCAGAATGCTCCTGATTGCATATCAAAGAAATGTTTCAATGTATAGTTAACAATAGTTCGGGCATGATGCAAATATTCTTCTTTAAAGGTGCAACGATATAATGCGATCAATGCATCCGCTAAAAAGCAGTAGTCGTCAAGAAAGCCGTCCTTATCAGCAAGGCGTTGCACTGCTCCATCAGCACTCACTCTTGACAGCAATTGGAGAGCAGCAGCTTCGGCAGATTGAAGAAATGATTTTTCCCCGAAGGCATCATAGGCATCACAATAGCCGCTGATCATTAACGCATTCCATGAAGTCAGCACTTTGTTATCCAGTCCCGGACGAATCCGTCTATTCCGTTGTTGCAACAAAGTGCTTTTGAATTGCATGACTTTCTTGCCAAGCTCCTGGATTGGCAAATTGTATTGCTCAGCAATTTGTTCATCGCTTTTCATACGCAACAAGATGTAATTGCCTTCCCATAATCCATGTTTATTCACATTGAAATAATCCAACAACACCGGGTCAGGTGGCAACTCTTCCTTCTTCCACACATAAAACTTTCCCTCCTCACCTTCACTGTCCGCATCCAAAGCGGAATAGAATGTTCCATCAGGTGCAGTCATGTCGCGACGTATAAATTCCAGTGTTTCATACACGACTTCTTTATACAATGGCTTTTGCGTTAGCTGATATGCATGAGCAAACAAGGAAACCAACTGCGCATTATCGTAAAGCATTTTTTCAAAGTGCGGAACCTTCCAGAAGCGATCTGTAGAGTAACGTGCAAAGCCGCCACCGACATGATCATAGATTCCACCAAATGCCATCTTATCCAATGTCAACAATACATACTGTAGAAGTTGTTCATCCTTAAACGCATGAGAATAATGCAAGAGGAATGCATAGTTGTTGGGCATCGGAAATTTGGGAGCACGGTCAGGCCCCCCTTCGATGTAATCGAACTGTTTCCGCCACACATTCACCATTTGCCGTAATACCTCATTCGGAGTCCGTGGTGAAGCTTCTGTCTGCACAACATTTTCTGTTTGTTGTACACCCTGCACAAGCTCTGATGCATATTGCTCTGCTTGCAGTTTGTTGTGGCGGTAAAAATCATTCAGTTTGCTCAGCACTTCCATCCAATTTGCTTTCGGATAATAAGTGCCTCCGTAAAGTGGTCTTCCGTCCGGTAAACAAAAACAATTTAAAGGCCAGCCTCCGCTTCCGGTCATCAACTGCACTGCTGTCATATACACCTGGTCAACATCCGGCCGTTCCTCACGATCCACTTTAACACAGATGTAATGTTCATTCATCAAAGATGCAACCTGAGCATCTTCAAAGCTTTCACGCTCCATTACATGACACCAGTGGCAACTTGAATAACCAATGGATACCAGCACTAGCTTATCCTGCTGCTTCGCAAGATTCCATGCATCCGCACTCCACGGATACCAGTTGACAGGATTGTGAGCGTGTTGTAAAAGGTACGGGCTTGTTTCGCCGGATAGCCGGTTCAAAGGATAAAATTTAAGGTTTAAAGTTAGAAAGCATTCTGCCATCTTTAACTTTAAACAATAAACATCATCGGATTACTTTAATCCAACCTTTGTAAGTTCTACCACGCGCCTCCAGTACGTAATAAAAATCTTCTGCGGCGAGTCCATGCGCATCCCAATCATTCTGATAATAATCGGATGTGTAAACCTGCAAGCCCCAGCGATCCCAAATGGTCAGCTTGCTGTTAGGAGGCAGATGGCGGATTTCAAAATAATCATTGAAGCCGGGCGTGTTCGGATACGGAGTGAATACATTCGGAATTACGAACGTAGAAAATTCAATCAGAAAATAATCAGTAGCACTGCCGCATGCAGTGCTCGTTGTAAGGACAATCATTACGGAGTCCATTCCAAAATCTTTTTCCGAAGGAATATAATCAGCATTTATAGTTGAATCATTCGGCACAAAAGAACCGCTGCCGGATGTTGTCCATTTCACAATTCCATAATTCGTAGCTCCTTTGGGAGGAATGGACATACCAGCACTGTAAGATGCAGTTATTATTGTATCACTGCCTGCATAAGCGGAAGGGTGCTTTTGTAATATTACCTGCAAAGTGTCAATTGAATTATAGCAAGCACCTGTAGATGTCAACAGCAAGGTGACTGATGAATTCAAAACATCAAATGTTCCGGGCGTATAAACACCATTTAGAAGCAAAGAATCACTAAATGTTCCATTGCCGAGTGTACTCCACTTCCCGCCCGTAGCATTCACCACAGAACCATTTAGCTGAACACTGTTATCAATACAAAGAACTATGTCATTGCCCGCGTTCGGCGTTCCGGGAGGTTTAACAAAAATGGTAACCGTTGCAGTATCGGCACACCCGGAGTTGTTGCCGATCACTGAAAAAGTAGTAGTGGATAACGGAGCAACTTTTATTGAAGATTGACTTTGCCCTGAAGGGAGCCAGGTATAGAGTGCAGCTCCACTTGCAGTGAGCGCAACAGTATCTTTATAACAAATAGTGTCTGAAGGTTGTCTTGCAACAGTAATTGTTGGCAGCGGCTTAATGGTTAGCAAAATGCTATCACGAATAATGCCGCAACTATTTGTGGAGGAAACTTTCAAAACAATAATTCCCGAATCCGTTTTTGCCGGAGAATAGACAGAATTTAGCAAAGTATCATTGCCGAATAATCCCGTTCCTGAGGTTGTCCATTTAACAGTACCGATTGCAGCGCCTGTTATTGGCAGCGCACTGTTTGCACACACAGATGCAACGCGTGGTGATATGCTTATTTGCGGTTTTGGATTAATAGCGATTGATAACAGCGCTGTGTCGGAACTGCATCCATACACGTTAGTCAGAGACACGGTAACAGCACCCTGCCCGGCAGTATTCCAAATGATTTTCACAGAATCTGCTGTATTGCTGAGCATTGTACCGCCACTCACTGTCCACGCAGCGGTTATTCCGACTGATGAAGGAATTTTATATTGCACAGTGTCACCTTCACAAGCCAACTGGCTGCCTGCAATTGAGGGTTTTAGCGGTAAAGGAAGAATGGTTACTGTATCCGATTGCACTATGCTTTTACATCCCGCCGGCGATGTTTCGTAAACAGAGATAATACCGGTGCCCACTGCCGTCCATAATACATTCACATTGTTAGCTGAACCGCTTAGCGAGCCATTGATTACAGACCAGCTATAGACGGATCCGTTGCTGCCTGTTACAGAGTAGGCACCTGATCTATTCATGCATAATGAATCAGGACCGGTAATGTTTGAGGTGACGGGAACAGCGTTGATTGAAATATTTTTCGAAACGGGCACGCTTGCACAACCCGATGAGTTGGTATCAATTACAACAAGGGTACCTGATGGGACAGCCAACCATTTCACATAAATGCTGTCGTTGTTGTTGCTTAGAATAGTTCCGTTGTTGATCGTCCATGAATAATTTCCTGTCAATGGCGATGCGATATACAACAAGTTCGAATCGTTGGCGCACACTGATGCTAAACCACTGATGGAATCAATTTTCGGAATAGTGTTAACAATGACAAAAACATTTTTGGATGCAGAGCAGGAGCCCGTTTTGCCTGTCACAGAAACAGTGTAAGGAGATCCGCCTGTTGATAAACCTTTGACAGAAATCGAAGATGCAGTACTCCCTGAAGGTGACCACGAATAGGTCGAAGCACCGCTTGCTAAAAGATTTAAGGTATCTCCCTCGCACAATGTAGTATCTCCTGTTACAGCCAAAGTGATTGCAGTCACAATAGTTATATCCTGCGAAAGGGGCGTTACACACCCTGAAGCTGTGTCGGTCACAGTAACATGGAAGTGATAATTTCCAGCAGTACACGTAGAAAGGTCAAACATTTGGGAAGAAGTACTCGCGGAAGAAGGTGATGCGCATGCAGGAATTGTATCCCACATAAATTTAGAACTGCCGGCTGCTCCCGAAACATTGATAATGGATTTTTTCGCAGTGTCACTCATACAAAAAGATGAGTTAGCCGTTGCGATCGTTGGCTTTTGACCGAGCTGCACAGAAACACTGATTGAAGTATCGCAGCCGATGGTGTTTTTCACCGTTAATGTAAAAGTGGTTGGAGCGGTGATAGTGGCGGAGGCAATCAGCGAAGTTGCATTCGAAATAATCACCGCAGGAGACGCGCTCCAGCTATATGTAGTTCCTGCACTGGTATTGGATCCTGTTCCGTCAAGCGTTATCAGCGTTGGTGTTGCATTACATATCATTTTTGGATTGGTGTTAGCAACCACATTCGTTGATGGCGGAATTTTTAAGGTAACACACTTGCTATCGGAAATACAATTATTGGAATCGGTGATAGCAATGCAATAAGTTTTGGTTGAGGTGACAGTCGTCGATGGATTCGGAATTGTTGCATTGTTTAATCCTGCGGAAGGCGACCATGAGTAACGAAATGGAGCCGCACCGATTAAAGGGGTCGCCAAAAGCGATACAACCGAATTAGGACACACTGTTGTATCATTACTAACTGCGACTGTCGGTTTAGGATTTACATAAACATGCGTGTTTGTATCTAAGGAGCAGCCGTTGCTATCACGTACGGTCACATTCAGTTGATAAGGTCCGCCCGCAGCAAGACCATTTACAGTAGTTGTGCTACAGGAGGCGCAAGTAAACGTCCCGGTTCCGCTCCATGTGTAAGTAAATGGCTGTGCACCGGTTGCAGACGTGCCAATGATCGCGCCGGTTCCTTCGCAAATTTTTTGATCGGGCGTGATGCTGAGCACAGGTTTGGAATGCGCAACCACATTTACTGTGGTGGTATCAGTTCCGCAATCGGCACTTACCACCACAAGCGTCACTGTAAAGGATGTTTGATTACCTGTGAACGTGTGCTGAACATTTTGACCGTTCGCTGTATTAGCTGAACCTGATGCAGGATCACCGAAGTTCCATTTCCATGAAACAATATTCGTTGGTGTATTCGGAGGATCGGGAAGGTATTTAGCGGTTCCTTTGAAGCTAAGAGAAGAACCGATACATACTTCTGACGGCGCAGTAATGCTTGCTTTCAATTGTTCTACGTCAATGAACTGTGTTGTCGAAGCACAACCACATTCGTTGTTGCAGACCTTAAGATTGACGCTATGTTGACCAATCGTACCAAAGGTTATAGAAGTGTCGTTGCCCGTTCCGTTTTGATACACACCGTTATCGACCGACCATTGCCAAATAATACCTGTTCCGCCGCTAAGCACGGAAGAGTTGTGCAAATCAACTATCAATGGAACGCAGCCGACTGTAGTGCTCGGCACTAATACGGGTTGCGGTCTGCCAATAATGGATGCAGTGGAAGATGTTGCCTTGATCGTAAAGCTTTCTTGATTTCCATTGTTCCCATCCACCATGATGTAATAGGTCTGACCGGTTACGACGTTGAAAGTGATTGCTATACTTCCGCTTCCTGAATTACATGAACCGGTAGAACTGAGCGTACCACATGACCCCGTATATGCTTCCACTGTCAAACCGCTCGCGCTGTCAATTTGTGAAAGTGTAATAGTAGTGGTGCCATTACTCACTGCCGTCAGAATAAACCATACACTGTTGTCAGCCTTATGATCACCGCATGACGGTGTAGGATCCGCAGGCTCAGTAGTAGCATTTTGGGTAGTCGAGAAAACCAAGTTGTTTGCACATAGCATCGTTGCATTAGCGCAATTATCCTGTTGTGCTTTGCAGATCACATGCAAAGAGCAAAAGAAAAGAAATACAAGGTAAAAACGTTTAGCCAATCTTTGGTTTCAAATATAATCCTTGGAGAGCTTTTTTATTCAGCATCTGCAAAAGAATCTTACAGAAATTGTGCACGGTCTAATGCCAGATCGTTTCCAGAACTTCCAGCGAGCGGAGACTTGAAAATGAAGGGAGATGCGAACGATAATAATCTATTAACTTCCCTGTAAAAAATCGCTTTTCTTCACCCGATAAAGACCGGGCATTTCGCATGTAGTCGCTGATTTCCGGATCGTATTGTACGTCGAAACCAAGGTACTTTGAAAGCCTGATAAGAAAATGAAGGTGGAAATTTACATCGACCGGTTGCTGCTGTTCCAGCCGCATAATAGCATCATATAAAAATTCAAATAAGCTGTGGTTGGGTTCCTCTTCATGGATGCTTCTGATCAATACTTCATTAAGAAAAAAAATGATAGAGGATTTCCGCACGTCTGTTGTGGTGCTTTGCAACACCGGATTGGCACGAATATCGTTAACCCGATGCACTCCTTTCCGATCCTTTTGATAAACAACGATGTCGATGAGTGCAAGTGGATGCAACATATTCTGTTTGAACTTGGCGTTTTTTTTTCGAACGGAATTGATAAGGAATCCCTGTAGTCCGAAACGTTCTGTGTAGATTTGGGCTACTACACTGCTTTCTCCGAAATCCGTAACCCTAAAAATAATTCCACGCGTTTTTTGAAGCACTGTAATTGAATGTCAGCCCCATCCACCTCTGGTGATCGGATAACTAATTTAGAAACAACATTTTAGTGGTGCAGGTTTCACTGCCATCTTCATTGCTGATGTAAACAACATAGACGCCTGTCTTCACGCGATCGCCATTGAAGTTGTTACCATCCCAAATTGCCTGGCCGCCCAGAGCTTTAGTTTCATATACCAGTTGTCCTGCAATGTCTGCTATTTTAACTGAAGCATTTTTCACTAATCCTTTGACAGCAATTGGCCCCCTGTAATCATGTTTAATCGGATTCGGAAACACATAATAATTGTCACAATGCTCACCCCCCTCAGTAGCAGTGCCTCGAATTGAACAAATTCCCACATCAGTACCGAAAAATACTTCTCCAGTTTTAGGATCAATAGCGATGCTACGGACAGTGTTTGCCAATAAGGGTGAATTGCTTTCATCATAATGCGCAACCAGCTTAGTCCCATCAGGCGACATCAAGTAAACCCCACTACTCAAAGTACCGATCCATTTGAAGTTAGCACCGTCCACTGCAATCGCAGTAACATATTCCGTTTCCAATAAAAATTGAACATGCCCATCCTGCTCGATACGTACGCGATCTGCATGAGCGTATTCGTCTGTCATAATATTTCCGGGATTATAAAATACAAAAACCCCTTCTGTACTTCCTACCCAAATCGCTCCATCTTTATCTTCAGCCCAAGCCTGAAACTCAAGATTGGGTTTCCAATCAGGATATAAGGCACTAATTTCTCCATCAACCGCTTTTGGAAGCTCTGATAAAATAACGGTCTTATCATCAGCCGGATTATTTATATCCCCTTCATCGAAGACCACCAGACCCATGCCGCGGGAATAGATCCATTTATGATTGTATGAATCAATCCACAGACGGTACAGTTCTCCGGATGCAAAGCTGCTGCCCAGTGAGAATGAATTCCATGTTCCATCAGGAGCAGTGCGGGTGAGCTCTTGCGAATTTTTATTTGTGAGTATCCAAAGATTATTAGCATTATCGTAGGCAACACCTCCAACCCAAATGTCGGAAGTCTTGTAGATTCTGATTGGTTGGATGGGGCTGTTGGTGCTGTCATAAACCTTTGCGCCACCATTCTCGTTCGCCTCGAGCACACCTCCCCTACAACTGCCAAGAAATGCATGTTTGCCGTCAGAAGGATCTACCGCAACGCTCACTAAGTTTTTTTCGGCCATCGAATTGTAAACAGCATCATTCGCTTGGTAAAAAGATTCCCAATGGTTGTCGTGAAACCAATATGCACCACGAGGATCATCACCACAGCCGCTTCCCTTCATCGCCCCACCGGCTACCCAAATTCCATCGGAACCGGAATCCATTGCATAGGCACTTAGTCCTGAAGGACCGTTAGGTGTGATGAACTCTTTAAAACTCCATCGATCAGTTCGGGCAAGTCCGTAATTATTGCCTGCCACCCAGAAATTCCCGTCATCATCTGAAAATCCTCGTACCGGGTAAGCATCATTAGAAGGATAACCTATCTGTCCAATCATTTTAAGACTTTCATCAAACAGATGAATATTCCACTCGTCGGTAAGCATCAGCTTTCCATTGAATACGTCGAAAAATGCACGACGCAAACTGTCAGACGTAAACTGGCTCCAATTGTTGCCATCATACTGCCATTTAATAATTTCGTTTTCCGTAACGAAAAGTCTACCGGCATATGCAGCGATGCTGTTGTATTTGGAGTATGGATTTGTAAGTGTTGAGACTGTCTTCCAGGCATTGTAAGTAAAAATAGAAGGATCATCGGCGTTTGCATACCGGATGCCGGAATCCGTAGCAGCATAAAAACGATGCGTTGCATTTTCATACGCTAGGGCATTTACCTTCAATGCGCCGCCGGCTGTGCCTATATACCAGGTGTCTTTAATTTCTTTCTTCTGTAAATCCAAAACAATTATTCCGAAACTGCAGGAGAGGTACGCCTTGTGATCGAGTATAAAAATGTGGTTAATAGATTTACCACCTTCTATGCTTTTGTCTTTAAGGTCCGGAATATTTATGACAGTGTTGTCGTCGTTTAAGAGATCAATGTTTGAGGTTTGATAAGCAATAATCAGCAGGTGGTCATCTTTACTATACCGGATTGTGGAGATGGATAAATCGGATAATCCGTTTGTTCTGGAGTATCGTTCAATCGAATTATCATCTTTGCGGAAGGCAAACAATCCGTACTTCGTTGCACAATAAACTTTTGCATTGCTGCCAGATACATCTATACCTTGGTAGTAGGGTATATGTATGCGCCAGGCACCGATTGGCACGATCGGATTCTCATCCTTATTCTGCGCCGTCGCTGCCCTGCAGAAGAGTGCAAAAAGCAATAACAGTTTTTTGTAGTATTTTAATTCCATGAGGTTGTAAGTTTACCTACTACCGGTTTAGAACACAAGAAACGAAAAAAGTTAAATTTTATTGTCATGGAGAACTTTGAGTACGAGAATACAACTTAAAATCTTCATTCTGCCACACTATTTGAACATTTCTTATGTTGATATAATGCTCCAGCTTATCATCTCTTAATGCATCATTATTCGAAGCGATGAGGAAAAATGACATCTTATCGAAAGCGGCCACGGCTTGTTCTGCATTTACATCATACGCTACAGTAGCTGTACGTACCGATGTATAAAAGGTCAGTGCCCGCGGCTTTATAAATGCAACAACGTCCGTTGGTTTTAGTTTGTTTTGAATATACCCGAAAGCAGCCATGGCAGCCGGTTTCTGTGGACCGTCCTCTATTTCATGCTGCGTACGCACAATCCACCGGAATCCATCGTAATTCTGAATCAATAGCAGCAATCCAACCGGGATAAGCCAATAGCGGCGCACCTTCAGAATATTTTGAAAACCAATTATCGAGAATAAAATAATAAGCGGGATAATCGGAATAAGAAAACGAAAACCTCCCGCCTGGTAAGGATAGAACAACAGAACCCCAATGTACACCAGCGTCACTGCATTCAACAATTGGTTTCTCCTGGTGATAATACTATAGAGCAGCCCGATAATAAAACTGAATACAAAGAAATACTTGGTTATGTTGGATATCTTCTGCCAGATCCCTTCACCCTGGCTGAAGAAATATTTTAATACTTCATAATAATAAGTTGCATTTACGCTTATCTGATTTACAATGCCCGAGAATGAGAATGCATTTTTATAGTATTGGAAAAAGTTGGTCGAAGCAGTGCTGAATAGAATATTGTTGAGCAGCAGGAATATTGCTGCTGAACTAACGAGGACAATAATTGCAGATCTTCTTTCCCTCCTTACAAGAAATGATAATGGAATGATAAGCAAACAAATACCGACTCCACGTATAGAAGTCGCAAAACCAATTAAAATTCCGGTTAACAGCGGGCGTTTCTTTTGTGCAGTCGCACTTAGTATGGATGAAATAAAAAACAGTGCAAACGGAATATCGGAAAGCACTTGCTTTTTGAAATTTAATAACACCGGATTATAAAAAATTGCTAAAGTGAAAACTACTGCCACCCACTCAGAAACAAAACGCTTTAAAAGGAAAAACATACAAAGCGCGAAACCAATCATACACATGGTGATAAGCAATTCAAAATTCCTGATCGAGTAACCGAAAACTTTCCATGTGCCTGCCACCAGCAACGGGAAACCGACAGGGTATGCTTTCACCATGTACTGTCCCGTGTGTTCGTTCACTACAAGTCCGTTTTCAGTCTGCGGTTTATGCTCAAGCATGTTGCGCGCCTGGATTAAATACTGCGCAAAATCGTCGCCCCAATCGTGTGTATTTTTTACGTTGATAAAAAATAAAGGCAGCAGAAGCACTAACAGAAGTATCAGCGCCTTGTTATGGAGAAGGGATTTCAATAGATTACTTTTGCAGCATGCGTGGCACTTTCGTACCTGATTTTGTTATCACGGGACTCACGGCCGAAGGTACTGCTTTCGGTATGCATGAGGATACCAGTGGTGAGCGGAGTCGGACCATACGTGTGTTGGTGGAAAAGGGACTACCTGCGGAAGTGGTCGACATACAAATGATTAAATCTTACCATGATAAAACTATTGCGCGTGGAAAGATTTTGAAGTTGAAGAAACCGGCTGCAGGACGTCAGGAACCTTTTTGCAGGCATTTTGAATATTGTGGAGGCTGCCAATGGCAGAACATCAGTTATGCTGAGCAGTTGAAGCTTAAGCAGGAACAAGTGAAGCAGTTGCTTGAACCTTTTAATTCCACCCCCTACCCCCGCCAGCGGGGGACAATAGCGAACTCTTCAGACGTTAGCAATATTTTCCTTCCTCCTATTCCATCGGAGAAACAGATTCATTTTCGCAACCGGATCACGTTTGTTTTCAGTAATCGCCGGTGGATGTCACCTGAAGAGCTAACTGATTCTGAAGTTCCGCGTACAGTCGCTGCCGGCTTTGCCTTGAAAGGAAAGTATGACCGGGTGATGCAGATAAAGGAATGTTTTCTTACGGATGCATTTGCCGTGGAATTGATGCATGCGCTGCAGTCGTTTGCCATTCAGCAGAACTTTTCTTTTTACGATGCGCGGACTGAAAAAGGATTCTTGCGTGGACTGACTGTTCGCTTTGATGACGCAGGTATAATGGCGATTGCAATTTTCGGGGAGAATGATTCTGCAAAAATTGAGGCGACTTTTGATTTTCTTCGAAGCTTTCCACAACTTACGTCATTCTATTCTGTAATTCATTCGAGTAAGAGAGGCATTGCATCCGAAAAGGATCATCAATATATTTCAGGGAAGAAATATTTAAGCTTCAAAGTGCACGGCTTAGAATTCCGCGTTGGTGCTTCTTCCTTTTACCAAACGAATACACAGCAGGCAATAAAATTATTTGATACCGCTACAGAGTTTGCGCAACTCACGGGAGATGAAATTGTGTATGATCTTTATTGCGGTTGCGGAACCATTGCTTTGTCAGTGGCGCACAAGGCGCGAAGAGTAATAGGACTTGAATACAGTGAGCATTCGGTTGCAGAAGCTTATTCAAATGCTGAGTTGAATCGCATCACCAACGCAAACTTCATTGCCGGGGATATGAAATCAATTTTTACGGAAGAGGTATTTGCTAAGTACGGGCAGCCGGATGTAATCATTACCGATCCGCCACGTGCAGGCATGGATCGCGCAGTGATAGAAAGAATTTTACAATCCTCAGCCAGTCGCATTGTGTATATCAGTTGCAACCCTGTAACACAGGCACGCGATCTGCATCAGCTCTCTCCAAAATATGATGTAATAAAATCACAGATGATTGATATGTTTCCGCATATCAGTCATATTGAAAATATAGTTCTGCTGCAACGTAGATGAATTTCCCGGCAGCGTTTGTGGAGCGCATCAAAGTTCAATTGAAGGAAGAAGCGGATGATTTATTGCAGACGCTACAAACTGCTGCGCCTACTTCCATCCGTGTCAATCCTTATAAAACTTTTGATGTTGCTTCAAACTTCACAGCAGTGTCGTCAGTTCCATGGTGCAGTAACGGGTACTATTTAGAACAACGACCTGTATTCACACTCGATCCTTTATTCCATGCGGGCTGCTATTATGTGCAGGAAGCAAGCAGCATGTTCCTCGAAAAAGTTTTCAATCAGTTGAGACTTCCTCTACACGTCACTGCACTGGATGCATGTGCAGCTCCCGGTGGCAAGTCGACTCATTTGCTTTCATTGCTCAGCAAAGAAAGCTTGCTGATCTCCAATGAAGTTATCTCTTCACGTGTGTCCGTATTAAGAGAGAATATTATAAAATTCGGTAGTGCAAATGTTATTGTTACCAATAACGATCCTTCCGCATTTTCCGAATTAGAAAATCTTTTCGACCTCATCGTAATCGATGCTCCATGCAGCGGTGAAGGAATGTTTCGCAAAGACAAAATTGCGTTGAAAGAATGGAGTGAGGACAACTGCAAGCTATGTGTTTCACGACAACAGCGCATTCTTACTTCATTACTGCCTGCATTGAAAGAAAACGGATACCTCATCTATTGCACGTGCACATTCAATCCGGCTGAAAATGAAAAGAACGTACAATGGCTGTTGGATAATTTCGATATGGAATTAATTAGCATGGAATATTTGTATCCACACAAAGTGCAGGGTGAAGGATTTTTCATTTCTGCGTTGCGAAAGAAATCAGCAACGTCATCTAAATCTCCACGATATTGGAAAGAGAAGCTTAAAATAATGTATGATCCTGCCAATAAACCTGCACCGTCAACGGACACGGGTATTGCTCCGCCGCATGATCATGCATTAAGAATTGATTTAGATAAAAATGAATTTCCGTTAATTGAATTAAGTAAAGCGGATGCGTTGAAATATTTACGAAAGGAAACGTTGAAAGCCGCAGGTCAGGCGAAAGGTCTTGCTATCGTGACCTTTCAAAATCACCCGCTCGGTTTTGTCAAGGTGTTGGATAACCGCATGAACAACTATTATCCTACCAATTGGCGCATTAAAATGCAATAATTGACGTTAAAACAGCACTTCTTTTATCTTTTTTAGTTTAGCTTTGTAAGGACTTAAAACAACCACCCTAATTTTCCCCCTGTCTGATGAGAAAGTTACTCTACTTTTTTGTTCTCAATCTTCTTTTCACCCAAGCGTATTCGTCATGTCCGTTGACGGTTACCTGCGGCGCCGTCAGTAATCCTATTTGCATCGGGCCGTTGGACCAATTAACGGCTACCGCATCCGGTGGCAATGGCGTATATAATTATAGTTGGTCAGGGCCGGGCATTGTGAGCTTTGACAGGGTGGCCACATCTCAAGTTGGTATCGGCACGTTTCAATATACTGTAGTTGTCACAGATGGCAACGGCTGCACGGGAAGTTGTTCCTTCAATCTCACCATCAATCCGAATACCGTTGTTGTTAGTGCAGGAAATGATGTTACCATTTGCTCAGGCGGAAGCGCTCAATTGCAGGGATCAGCGAATGGTAGTTTTACATGGAGTCCGACAGCAGGACTTGCTAATTCGAATACATTAACGCCGACTGCTTCTCCACCGTTTTCAATTGATTATACTTTGTGCTCTACAGATGCCAACTGCACTTTGTGTGATACTGTTAAAGTGAAGATTGATGCGTTCACAGTACAAGGTAGTCCGCAAAATGCTTGTGGCAATTGTGATGGGAAAATTATTCCAACAGTTTCAGGAGGAATGCCGCCCTTTAGTTATTTGTGGTCCCCCGGCGGTTATACCACGGGTGTTTTAAATAACTTATGCGAGGGAACCTACACTGTCGCCGTAACTGATAATGTAGGATGCCAAAATATTCGCTCTTTCACCGTCCTCAAAAAAGCATGTTGCATTGTAAATGATTCTATCGGCAACGATGCTGTCAACGTTTGCGAACGCAGCCCATTCACTTTCACGGCTCCCTTCCATGCAGGCAGCAAATACCAATGGACTACTTACGGCGATTCAACACACAGCATCGACAACAACTCCATCACCGTCATCTGGAAATCCGTTCCAAGTTCTTATTACCTGGGCGCCATTTCCTACACGGAAACTTTTTCCAACGGCAGTACTCAAACTCATTATCTCTCCTACGTCATCATTCAAGCCCCCAAGATCAGCATCACCTCTCCGCTCATCAATAACAAACAAATAAATATCTGTAGAGGACAAGCTGTCTCCATCACCAACAACACTTCCAATGCCGACTTCTTTGTGTGGCGCTTTGGTGATGGTGATTCAACAAGCTCGCGCGATATCAAACATACTTACAGCAGCGCCGGAACTTATGTGTTAACACTTGAAGCCGGCAACGGCTGCGGCTGCAGCGCCACCGACTCGATAACAGTGAACGTAAGCAGCGATAAGGGACCTGATATCGAATGCCGCTCAATGAATTGCACCAACGACACCGGTGCGTACAGCACTTCGGCAGTCTGCAACAGTTACAACTGGAGCGTCACCGGAGGCACCATCCTTACTCAACCGCCGTTCAGCAACAACATCAAAGTATTATGGAATGGAAATACAAACGGCACCATTAAGCTTAGCGTCGGTAGCTGCCTTGGACCCTGCTCTGATACTTCTTACCTGATCATCCCTATCGTTGCGCAAAACGGAGTCGTCACCGGCCCTGATACACTTTGCTACAACAGTCCGCAGCTATACAGTGTGCCTCTCGTGCCCGGCAATGCATACACATGGCAAGCTAACCCTTCATCTGCTGCTCAAATCAAAAACATTAATTCAAATGAAGTGCTTGTCACTCTCTTCGAAAGCTGCACATTGACAGTAACGTATAGCAATGATTTTCTCGGTTGCTCCGGCTCTGCCAGCAAACAGATCACCGTCTCTGCGGAAATATTTTTGTCCGGTCAATCTCCCGTCTGCAAAGCCACTCAAGCTTCCGTAAGTGCATCACTGGATAACTATTCAGGTGCTTTTAAATACACGGTGATTAATCCCCAAGGCAACAGCTCTATTACCAATGCAGGGAACACTTTCAACTTCAACGTAACCGATACCGGCATCTATAAAGTTTTTGCCGTCCCCAGCATACCTGCACTCTATTGTAAGCTTCCGGACACACTTTTTATCCGCAGCGAAACAACGGCATCACTTGATTCCATTTCAGGACCTGCGCAAATTTGTTTCGGCGAATCGTACACTTACACGCTGCATGGTGCAAAACAAAATCACTTCATCAACTGGGGAGCAAAAGGCGGAACGCTTGCCGCAGCCGCAGGCATGAATCAAACCACAGCAAACGTTACATGGGATAAACCTGCTCCGCATACGCTCTGGGCAATGCAATCAGACACTTATGGAAACGGTTGCAACAGCGACACCATATTTTTTACTGCAACTGAACTCACCTCTGCCACAATCAGCGGCCCGTCGACTGTCTGCGCAAATGGTGTATACAACTATTCAGTTAACGTAGCGGATCTCCCCGGTGCATATTACGATTGGACCGTCACCAGTTCATTAGCTTCTATTAAAAACGGGCAAGGCACCAAACAAATTACTGTTGAGTATCACAATGCAACAGGCGTGGCAGCCGTGAAATGCATACTGCGTCATTGCAGCGCCATCGTTGCACAGTTGAACAACATCCAGGTGGTTACCTCACCGCCGCCGAGCGTCACTCCTAACGATCCGTATTTCTGCGCAGGATCTTCTGTAACGGTACAGTCCGCGGCTACTGCTGCTGCATATCAATGGCAAGATTCCACAGGTGCGGTAGTTGGCTCTTCACAAAGTTTTGCTGTTACAAAAGGCGGCACTTACACGCTAATCACTTTCGATGCGAACCAATGTCGCGGTTTGCGCACTTTCTTCGTGTCTGAAAAACCTAAACCCGTCACCACCATCAGCACTCCTGATCCCACATCTTTCTGCATACCTACACCTATCAGTACAACATTATATGCAGCCACTAATCCTGATTACAAATACCAATGGCTGTTGAATTCAGTTCCGATCCCCGGCGCCACCAACGCTGTGTACACCGCTACCCAAGCGGGTTCGTACAGGATGAACGTTGCCAACAGCTTCGATTGCCAGGATACTTCTGATGCAATAAATGTCATCGCGCAGAACTGTAATGGCGGCGGCACCTGCACTACTTCAGAAACAATAGATGCGATAACGACAATTAATTATTGCAATCCTGTTTCATTCACCGTCAACGCTTCATCAGGAGTAAGCAATATCTCGTGGAGCTTCGGAGATATTATCAACAACACCTCTACGCTGATCAGTCCGTCGCACGACTATAGCAAAACGGGATATTTCACTGCCGTTGCATCAGGCACCGTAGTGAATCAAACAGCGCCGCCGCCCACGTGCAGCATTATGGACACCGCGCAAGTGCTGGTGTTGGGCAAATGTGATTTCACTTTCGAAGCTGCGTGCGCAGGCACTCCAAGTCACTTCATCGATAAATCTTTGACGCATCCGGGCACTACGGTAAGCTCTTACAGTTGGGACTTCGGCGATGGCGGCAGTTCGTCTTTAGAAAGTCCGCAACACATCTATGCTGCAGGCGGTACTTATAATGTTACACTGCAAATCACTTATGACGTATGCACAGAATCGAAAACGTACGCCGTTAAAATCCCCGGTGCGAGTGCATCGTTCACTACCAATCTCAATCCGCTCTGCGCCGGATCGCCCGTGCAGTTCAATGCAACTAACAACGGCACTTCTCCTTTCATCGACTACCATTGGGATTTCGGTGATACCATTTCTGATCTAAACAACACTCCTGTTCGCGCCTACCAAAGCTCGGGCAATAAAACTGCAACGCTTATTGTTGCTGATGCGCAAGGATGCAGAGACACTGTGCAGAATAATTTGTTTGTGAACGCTGCGGCGGCTGCAGGCAATATCAATCCCGGGGGACCAATCACGCAATGCGCAAGCAATTCAGTTGCATTGACGGCACCATCGGGCGCAACATACCTCTGGAGCAACAACAGTACCGATCAACTGCTGGATGTAAACACTACGGGAAAATATTTCGTGACTGTTACGGATAACAACAATTGTATTTACACCACACCGCCTGTTGAAGTGAACCTGCTTAATGTACCGGCAGCAATGATCAGTGGTGTGAATGAAATTTGTGAAGGCGGTTACGTCGATCTGATTGGTACACCCGGTCCATCATTCACTTATGAATGGAGATCATTACCGTTTAATACCTTGATCAATAGCTCGAATAATTATAATGTATACTTACCTGCGGGCACTTACCCTATTTATCTCGTTGTGAAAGACGTCAACAACTGCATCGACACTTCAAACGTGGTGAATGTTAAAGTAACTGCGAAGCCGACTGACCCTGTCCTCACTTCACTTCCTACGGGTTACCTGTGCAGCGGCAGCAACACTATGCTTCATGTAAGCAATCCTACGAACGGAACTTACATGTGGAGCTCAGGCGTTACCACCACATCTCCGAGTCCGGACATTATGGTTACCAAAGCCGGTGATTACTCCGTCACTTTCGTTGATAACGCATCAGGATGCAAGGCGACCAGCAACGTTATCACTGTGCAGCCGCATACTGATTTCAGAGAGATGGTGAGCGGATGTTACACCATGTGCGATACCGTTCAGCATTACATACAGGGCAAAGGATGCCAGGGTATATGGATTGATGTGTCGCTGAATCCCGCGCAGATAGCGAGCTCCACGCCTACCCTTTGGGTAACACAGAGCGGTCAATACAAATATGTCTGCACGCAGATGGCCTGCGCCGATACATCCGAGGCGTTGAACATCACGCTGCGTCATTGCTGTCCTAACGACCCGCCTACTGCCGACCTTACTTATGCGGAAGGAAAAATTGTTTCGTCCATCACTGCTCCGAACTATAATTATAGCTGGTTGAAGAACAACGACACCATTCCCGGCGAAACGCAACCTAACCTGCAGAATGTTGGTGAAGGATGTTACACGTTGGTTGTTGCCGATGAATCCAGGTGCAGCACATGTTCCAACACCATCTGCATAACGTTTACCAATGTGATCGACGTAGATAAAACGCCGCGAGCGTATGTGTTTCCAAATCCTGCTAACAACATCGTGCAGTTCCAGCGCGAAGAGTCCATTCGTGCGGAGCTGAAGATCGTAGATGCTACTGCAAGACTGGTTTATCAAAAACCTTGGAACGGCAAGACTGTAGAACTCGATATCACTGATCTCGCCGAAGGCACGTACTACTACTCCATCACCTCAGAAGATGGAATCCAGAATGGCAAGTTTGTGATTGTGCACAAGGATTAGCCTCAATTACAGGAAGCAAAAAAAATAGATTAACACCTTCTATAGCTTCTCCTTTGAAATCTTCCCAAGTAAGTGGTCGCGCGGAATCCCAATGAATGGTGTCGTTGGAAATTGAAGTTTGACTTCTGGCAGTGTTAAGTGTCAAAAATGTTATAACAGCGAAAAGGAAAGATTTCATCACAGCTTTTGAGGTTTCTGAAAGAGGGTGAATTTACTCGTTTTCAATGTTTTTCCATAAAGCCGCTGTATGCTTAGACATAGCCGCTAAATGGTTTCATCCTGCGGATTTTTGGAACCATTTATCCGCTTTTTGATCTCAACCCTCCACCTTGTAATGGAAACTGCCGCTTTATGAATCCATCCTGCGGATTTTACTGACCATACTGAGGATGTTTGAAACCATTTATCCGCTTTTTGAAACCATCCTGCCGCTCTATCTACCATTCATCCGCTAAATGCTTAGTAAAATCCGCTTTATGGTCTCATCCTTCCGCTTTGTCAATCCATTTTGCCGCTATGTTTAAGCATTTAGAGGATAAATCTACTTTTCCACTCATGCTATTGATTTACATGCGTTTAGCAGCGAATCATATGCTCGACGGTTGATTTGATTTGCGAGCTGTATGGACTGATAGTTACGCTATATGTTTTCTAACGCTCGGCGTTTGCTTAGTTTTAAAATGAGAATGCACTGATATCCTTGCAGCATGCACTAAAGGAGTCGAGATTTCTTATTACATTTGTTTTACCATGAAAACTATCATCATCATTTCTTTCTTCCTCTTCCTCTCTTTTTTAAATCTGCGCGCACAGTATCTTATCCGCAGCAATTTATTTTATGAATTGCATCACTGAGCGTGGAGCGGAGCAGTTGAAGATTGTGAAGCAGTAAAGCAGAAGTACTGTACCCCGCATTCTAATAAACAAGTTTCACTACTTTTTTTTCAGTTGAAGTACTTAATTGGAGGAAATAAATCCCTGCGGGTAAATCAGTTGAAATGATTTTATCAGTGCCTTCGAGTAAACCTTTATAAACATTACAGCCAGTACAAGTATATATCTCGACGGAGAGGGCAACGAATTTATCGGAATGAATTTTTAAGGCACCTTGTACATGAGAGATGTAAAGCCCGGTTAAAAATCTTTCAGTTATATTAACTGTAGAGGTTTCAGTATTTGAGTAAGCCACGCAGCCATTGCTATCCGTTAATGAAACATTATACTGTCCGGCTTTAGTTGGAATTAATTGAAACGTGGTGTCACCCGGAAGAGGTGCGCTATTATAGAACCATTGATAATTTTTATATCCCGGCGGAGCAATTAATGTATCGCTGCTTTTTGAAATAGTGAACATAAGGGGATCATGCACAGACACAAATTGGTAACCGGTATCGCTGCTTACCTTATTGGATGCGATCAGCGTTATTTTATAATTTCCAGATCCTGGAAAACATAACGGTAATGGATTAGAAGTTGTATCACTTGAAGGTTGCACGCCCTGGAAAGTCCATGCATAGGAAGTTGCATTGCTGCTGAAGTTGGTAAGTGTGACACAGTTTCCTCCTTCACTTTGACAGATGGATGTGTCGGAAACTGTAAAGGAGGCAACCGGAGGGGAAAAATTATTCTGGCAAAAAACACTTTCGATCATAGGAGGAATTACTGTACCGGGTGATGATGGATAGGCAGTAAGGTCCCCAAAAGTATCAAAGTCGTCAACTACAGAAAAAGTTGACATTCGTCCCTCTTGCATATTCACGGTATCCTCCATGCAGCCAAGAGTGCCGTTTGCGGTTACCTTCAACAATGCACCTTTATAGCCGCTTCCCGTTTGACCGGTTGCGCCTATCAGGTATCCGCCATCCAAAGTTTTACTAAGCGTTACACCGGGGAACAGCGTCTCTTTTGATAGGGATGAATACGTATAGTTTTTAGCCCATTGTGTGTTGCCGGTACTGTCTGTTTTAATCAGTATGCATCTTCTCTTGGACACGGTACTATATGCCAGTAGTATATATCCTCCGTCGCCGATTTGTAAAACGGCGGCGGGATAGGTTGCTTTTGATTCGCTATAGGTTTTTGTCCAAAGCGTATCTCCGAGTGAGTTTGTCTTAATAAGGTAAGCAAAGAAGTTGCCGGGACCGGGAACAAAAGTGGAGCCTGTCATGATGAAGCCGTTGTCTTTACATAAGTCTACTGAAGGTGTACCTCCCAGACTCTTTTCATAAGTTTTATAGAAAATTAAAGTACCTGAAGGAGTCACTTTACAAAGACCCAGCCGGTCAACAGAGCCAATCGTTTCCCCGCAGAAATAATAATTTCCGTCAGGTGCCTGCCTTAAATCAGATGTTACAGACATATTGTAGTAATTGATCCATTTAAGTGTTCCGCCGGAAGTCATTTTGATAAGAGCGGTTTCAGTATACCCATTAAGAATGATCATACAGCTTGCAACCAGGGATCCATCCGAAGCTTCCATAACAGACCACGCCTCACCGGCATCAACATTTCCAAACGTTCTTGACCATAAATACTTTCCTGTGCTGTCTACTTTCATCAGAAAAATATTTGAATTAGTCTGATCTCCATAACTTGATGTGAGCCCGCCGATGAAATAGCCGTGATCACGCGTCTGACATACCGCATATGCATATTCACTATTTGCACCGCCATAGGTGCGCGACCATAAAGTATCGCCAAAGCGATCGGTTTTAACCAGGTAAAAATCATTCAGGGTGGTGTTGACATTCACATCTGAATAACCGCAAAAGAGATAACCACTGTCTGCTGTCGGAATTGCCTGTTGTAAGAAATCGTTTCTCGAGGATGTACCGTATGATTTCATAAAAGCAAGCTGCGCATTTGAAGGATGGTTACATAAAATGAATAGCAGTAGGCTCGTAAAGGAAATTATTTTCACGCGTGATTTGTATTGGCCCAAAGATAATCCATTGTTTCACTTAGGTAATTGGGGGTAATATGCTCGGGCAGTAGCTATAAAAATTTATTTAAAGGTAAGGTGTCCGGGATGCAATATCATCTCACCAATATTCCTTTTTCCTTCAGCTGCCTTTGCAGGGTATTGATGTCTTCTGTTTTCGAATTGTATAAATGAGAGTGCTTGTAGACTTTTCCTTCGCCTGCAAGGATCACCTCGATTCTTTGTTCATCGTCAGTGCCGCCGAATGAGATGGTGACGATGTCATCGAGGTAATAGATGCCGGTGAATTTACCCCACACATTTCGCACAGCTATGAATTGATCGTAAAGAATGATGCGGTTCAGCTTGAAGATACTTGCAATGCCGTAAATGAAAAACATCAGAATCATCGGAAATACTGCAATGTCCCATCGGCGCACAGTTAATCCCATGAATAGAAATACTGCAGGTAAAATCCAAAAGCCGACACTGAGGTGCGTCCATGAGGGTCGTGTGTTGAAGATCGGTGCATAACTGGTAATGGTTTCACGCAGTTGCTCAAACGATTCTCGCGTCAGGTGCGGAACACGGGTATCTGAGCGCATCGGATCCTGGTTGAGAAGAACGCACAAGTGATAGTACAATTGCGGGAGATGCGATTTAAATTCTTCGCTGGCTTCGAAAAAATATTCGATGCAAACGGCGAAGAACTCTCGTTGATTGACTCCTGCATATTGGCGGAGAAAAGATTGACGGTCGTTAGCTACGTTTTCAAATTCTTCATGCGCTATGCGCGACCATTTCACAAAGTATGTTCCGAAGAATATATCGTAATCTTCCTGCAGCAACAGTTCCAGCTCGAGGGCGTGCGCCATCTCATGCAGGCCGACATTGAAAGCATCATCGCGAATGTTGTAACCGTTCACAAGATCTTTCCACGAGAGGACGATGATTCCTTTCGGATTCGTTTCGCCCATGTGATAAGCTTTACCGATGGATGAATAGTAACTATCAGGATACAAAATGATCTTGCTGAAGCGCTCGAGCAGGTACTTACTTAAACCGAAGGTGAGCTGTACCGCTGAGGCAGCAACAAGTATTTGCATTTGAGCAGTAAGCTGAAGTCCCTCGCGTGTTTCGAAATTTTTTCCTTTGATAAAATTTTTCACACGCAGCACGAATTTCATTTTCAGGTGATCGGGAAGCTTTTGGTAGAAGTCAAAGTTCTGAAGGTATGGTTCGAACACTACTTTCTCTTTGCCACGCACTGCATTCTGCATCCGTAAAGCATATTCATCCCTCCATTCATGGCTGAGAGACCACATCAGGTCCACAAACCCATACACAATGTATCCGAGGAAAGCCAGTACCGCAACTGCTGCTATGTATCCTGCAATGGTGGGTGTGTCCATGGAAAGTCGGTAGTGGTAGCTGCGAAATTAATAATCTTGGAATTGTCATTGAGTGTGTAGGAGACATCCTACAAATAGATGAGTATCCGCCTACACTAATATAACGTTCGCCAACAACTTGCGATTACTGACCAAATAAAAGTTTTAGCTGATATTCCTTTATATAGTTTCGATATCAATACAGAACATTTTAAAAACACTGTTAGGATGAAACACTACCGAAAACTCAGATCAGTTAACACCTTTCCCTTATTGGTTCTTGCGACAAGTTTAGTTTTTTATTGCAACCAAATTTCCGCTACGAACTATTATGCTGTAGCAAGCGGAACCTGGATGCCAGGATTTTCGACCTCAGTTATTTTTAATAATACAGGTTGTGGCAAGCCGGTTATGGCCAATCAAGTTCCGTTGCAAGGGGACCAAATTGAAGTTTGCAGTGGCGACACATTAACAATTATTACGAACGGCAGCATCGGCAACCTACTTATAGATACCAATGCAGTTGTAATATTAAATCCGGGAATTACGTTAGCTATTTATGGTATGTATACCAACTATGGGCAAATTTATGGCGGCGGAAAAGTGGTGCAATACTTTTCTAATACAAGTGCTGTAAATCAATGGACTGCTCCCGCAGGTGTAACTTCAGTTGATATCGAAGCATGGGGTGGCGGCGGTGGGGGAGGCAGTGCAGGAGCAGTTGCAGGATGGGCGGGTGCCGGCGGTGGATCCGGTGGTGCTCATGCTATATCCTCCGGTGTTGCGGTAACTCCAGGGGCAACTTATTCTTTGACTATTGGCTCAGGAGGAAAAGGTGGTAGTGCAAGCAGTGGTGGGAATGATGGAGCAGCTGGAACAGATTCATGGTTCAGTAATACTAGTACGGCAGGAATAAGTAATCAGCCCGCGAACAGCTCCCAGGGAGCAATTGCAAAGAGTGGATTAGGTGGAAAGAAGCCGGTGGTATTAAACAAAGGTGGTACGGGAGCAACACCCATGCTGCACCTATGGGATAATATTGCCGGTGGTAGTTACGGAACTGCGATTTACATCGGAGGTTATGGAGCGACTGGAGATCCCTTCGGATTTGGAGGTGGTGGCGGTTCAAGTGGGGGGCCATCTGACGACGGAAAATATTCAGCAAGCGGCACTATGGATCAACGCGGCGGTATTGTAACAGGAGGAGGAAATGGAGGATATGGAGGGTGGACTCGCACTTCGGGACGCAGGGGAGCTATTCCTGGTGGCGCAGGTGGAGGTAGTGGTTCATACGGGATACGTTCAATTCCTACTCCGCCATATAATGATACAGTATTTTTTGCAGGTGGTGATGGTGCGGGAGGGCAAATCGGGATTGGCTGGAGCACTTCAGGCAATGCACCTGCAGGTTGTATTCCGCCCTCGTTTACTTCTTGTCCAGGTAATATCTATGAGATAGAATGCCGGGGTTTATCACGATCATTTTCCTACACCTCCATAGCATCAGGAAATCCGACTTACTACTACGGCTTTAGTGATTGGTCTTCTTCATCGTATGGAAAAGGAACCGGATCAGGTTCTTCTTTTAATTATGGAACCACAGGTGTAGCCATAGTTGCAAGTAATGCTTGTGGTACTGCTACTTGTAATTTCAGAATAGACCTTCTGGATCCGGGACCAACTGTTAATCGTCCTTATTCTCCATTTATCTTTAACGTGAACCCCTCTACATGTACATATATTGCAAAAGGAATCGATTTAGACTACACGGTTTATTCTCCATGCAATAATTACTATTTTCGTAATGACTTCAATAATAGTTCCACTCTATCAGGAACGCAGCTTCCGGTTGGAACAACTCATATAATCTGGACTCTATATAGCACCTTTGGTTGGTGGGTGGAGTTCTACTCGCTCGATGTAACCGTAATTGGTGATCGGAATATTACTGCGGGTGCAAGCGCAGGAGGAAATATTACTCCTGCCGGATTGATGACAATGAATTGTGGATCCGACACTTCATTCACCATTACTCCCAATCCTTGTTACCATATTGCCGATATTCTCGTGGATGGAATTTCCGTTGGAGCTGTCGCATCTTATACATTTACTAACATAACGAGCAATCATACAATCTCTGCATCTTTTGCGCAGGATACATTCTTGATTGATGTGATACAGTCGAACGGAGGAAATATTTCTCCCTCTCCCAATTATGTGCCATGTGGCAGCAATCAAAGACTCAGTATTGCACCTGATCCATGCTTCGGGATTGATAATGTATATGTAAATGGTTCGGCTATTGGTGCGGTTAGCAATTATACTTTTTCAAATGTGACCACTCCGCAGAGTATCACTGCAACCTTTACACCTCTTACCTACTCTATCACTGCACTTCCTGCTTCAAACGGAGTAATCTCTCCCGCGGCCGTCACAACGGTTAACTGTGGAAGCAATCAAATATTCGCCATTACTGCAGATTCCTGCTACAGGATTTTAGATGTAAAGGTGGATGGACTTTCTGTAGGTGCGGTTTCTACTTACACATTTAGTAATGTGACAGCGAACCACACTATCTCTGCAACATTTACACCGATCACGTACAATATCAATGTAATTCAAACAGTGAACGGGACCATCTCTCCGGGTACTATCACAGTTGGCTGCAACAGCAATCAAACATTTACAATTACTCCTGATGCATGCTATCATATTGTTGATGTCACAGTTGATGGTATTTCAGTGGGAGCGGTGAGTAGTTACAGTTTTTCAAACATAAATGCTGATCATACTATTACAGCACAGTATGCCGTTGATCTGTATTCAATTACTGTTATGCAGAATGCGAATGGAACCATTTCTCCTTCTTCAACGACGAGTGCATGCGGAACTGATCAAACATTCTCCATTACTCCCAATGCGTGTTACATGATTGCAGATGTGCTAGTGGATAATGTTTCTGTCGGAGCGCTTTCATCGTATACGTTTAATAATGTTCAAACAAATCACCTGATCAGTCCGAAATTCATCATCGATCCATCACAGCTATCGTCTGCTGCATCAGGCATCACCAGTGATGCCCCAGGAAATAGTTTATGCTCCGGTGGAAATGTGACACTGACTATTATTGGAGGCACATTAGGCAACAGTGGATCGTGGACATGGCACGAAGGAAGTTGTGGAAACGCCGCAGTTATCGGAACAGGGAATTCAATTACCATCACGCAGCCTGCTGTGGGAATTCATGACTACTACGTGAGAGCAGAAGGAACTTGCAATACAACTGCATGTGTGCAGATTTCGATTACTGTTCATGCACTTCCTGCCACGCCTTTGATAAATGCATCAGGACCTACAACATTCTGCCAGGGAAACTCAGTGGATCTTTCGTCAAGCGGCGGAGTATTATATCAATGGTATGAAAACGGAATCTCGATCAATGGTGCAACCTCGAACAGCATCAGCGGTATTAATCATTCCGGAAATTTTTCTGTTACCATAGTTGCTGATGCAAATGGATGTTCTGATAATTCTGTTTCGGCACCTGTAAACGTCACTGTAAAAAGTTTACCGCTGGTGACTGTGACAGCACCTGTGAAAGTTTGTGTCGGAACTTCCTATACCGTTTCGGCAAAAGGTGCTTCTAATTATTCATGGAAACCTTCAACATATACCGGTAATACTTTTGACTTCACACCTTCTGTTGCCGGCAAAGACAATTATACTGTTACAGGCACAGACAACAACAACTGTTCAAATACTGCATCAACATCAGTGATCGTGATTCCATTACCTGCTCTTGTAGCATACACTAATTCGAGCACCATCAGCGGAGGCCAACAAGCCAACCTCTTCACATCATCGCAATCGGTGCAATATGAATGGTCGCCCTCGTTTGGACTGAGCTGCATTACATGCGAGAACCCAATTGCAAGTCCTGCGCACACTACAGTTTCTACAGTAACAATCACCGATGACAACGGCTGCGTTAACAGTGATACTGTAGGCCTCAATGTGGATGAGACGGTTACATTATATATTCCATCCGCATTTACTCCCAATGGAAACAATCCCATCTTCAAGGCAGAAGGAATTGGAATCAGCGAGGTCGAGCTTAATATTTTTAACCGCTATGGAGAAATGGTTTTCCAAAGCAACGACCTTGACGTGGGATGGGATGGCACTTACCACGGAGCAACTGTTACAGAAGATGTTTATGTATGGATGGTCCGCGCCATCTCTTTCAAAGGCGAAGCCATAACACGAACAGGATCTGTGAATGTGATGCAATAAAACGCATACACACATTGTCGCGGATGCACAACAATTGAATTTCGCGACAGAAATTTTGCGCAACCCCAATATTTTCTGCACTTTATCCGTTAATGCAGAAACCCCTAAACATTCTATCTATGATACAATCATCAGCCTCCTGGAAAAATCATTTTACTTTTAATCTTACTAAGCAAAGAGTTGACTGGACGGTGGCTCCCGCTATTATGGATGAGCAAAAGCAAAACATTCTTTATTCATTGAAGGCGTGGCAGCTTGGGGAGACGAGTGATGGCAGGCATCTGCTGGCGGCGGCGAGAAAGTATGCTGTCGCTGTGAATGATCCGGATTATGTAGGAGCGGTGGAATTATTTATTCGCGAGGAGCAGAAGCATGGGAACAACCTGGGTAGATACATCGATCTGCTCGGCGAGCAACGACCGAAAAAAGATTGGGGTGATACACTCTTCCGTAAGATCCGTTATTTCATGACGAGCATGGAGCTGTGGACCATTACGGTGATCATCGTGGAAAGCGCTGCACAGATTTTTTATAAAGCATTGCATGATGCATCAGGGTGCAAACTTTTGAAATCTATCTGCAACGATATACTTATTGATGAGGCGCATCATATTAAATTCCAGAATGAAAGGTTGCTGCTCATTTTCAGGCGCAAAGCTTTTTATAACAAAGTGATAACGGTTGGGTTTTATGGTCTGCTATTTTTCGGCACGATACACGCCATCTGGTATGGACATCGGAAAGCGTTCATTGCGGGCGGATTAAACAAAAGTGATTTCATGCAACAGATGTACCATAAGTTCTTTAGATCGATGCAGTTTATTCATCATTCGCAGAGCGCGGAAGAGCTGGCTTTGGCGTGAGCAAATATTTCTGCACCGTTGCTAAATAAAGCAACAGTGCTGTTGAGAAAAAAGGCGGGACCTCCCCGCCTTTTTTTATGCGGTTATGCGGCGGTAGCCCTCAACAACTTACACGAAACTGTAATATTTCCCACCTTTTTCAATCAACTAAGCGAAAACATCACCGTTTCGCTGCTTAACAAAACTCTTTATGACAAAAAGAAACACACTTATCCTAACAACATTCTTTGCTATTGCTTTTTCTGCAAGCGTTAATGCGCAGAGCAACACCGTTGCTGCAGCGGGCGATGCGACAGGCGCCGGTGGTTCGGTGAGCTATACTGTCGGGCAGATGGATTACCAGGTGCTCAGCAGTATGGATGGTTCGGTGGAAGAAGGATTGCAGCACGCATATGAAATAAGCGTGGTGACCGGTATGGAGAATAAGGATATCAATCTTACGGCTGCAGTTTATCCCAATCCTGCTACTGAGTTTGTAAAGCTTAGCGTGGAGGGAGTGGATCTTTCTGCGATGAGTTACAGCATGACGGATGCAGTACGAAAAATTATTGTTGAGCATGCAATTACTGACGCACAGACAACCATTTCACTGAATGGATTGGCCTGCGGCGCTTACTATATTAAAGTTTCGGAAAACAGCACAGCTATAAAATTATTTAAAATCATTAAAAACAATTAATCATCTCAAATACAATTTATGAAAACTATTATCACATTTTTTGCAGCAGTATTAATTACGGTAACAGCATTTGCGCAAGCACCTGCTAAGATGAGCTACCAGGCAGTGATCAGAAATGCCAACGGTGCTCTTGTTACTTCATCGAACGTGAGTATGCGCATCAGCATTCTGCAGGGTTCAACAACCGGTCCGGTGTCTTATCAGCAAACAACTAACGCAACCACCAACGTGAATGGTTTGGTTTCGTTGATTATTGGTGAAGGAATGGGATCGCACAACTTTGATCTTATTGATTGGGCTAACGGTCCATACTTTATTAAGGTAGAAACAGATCCGCAAGGAGGTAATAATTATAGTGTGGTGTCAGTGAGTCAACTGATGAGCACACCGTATGCGTTATATGCTGCTACTTCAGGTAGTTCAACCCCCGGTCCGCAGGGGCCGCAAGGTGAACAAGGTCCTGCCGGTCCGAAAGGTGATGCAGGTAAGGATGGTAAAGATGGCGCTACTGGTGCTACGGGTCCGCAGGGTATACAAGGTGTGGCCGGTCCGCAGGGTGCAAGAGGTTTTACCGGTGTGCAAGGTCCGATTGGTTTGACAGGTGCGCAGGGGTTGAAGGGTGATACTGGTGATAAAGGAGACAAGGGTGATACAGGATTGAAAGGCGATAAAGGTGACACCGGTGATAAAGGCGATAAAGGAGATAAGGGTGATACAGGCGAAAAAGGTGATAAAGGAGATATGGGTGCGCAAGGTTTGAAGGGTGATACAGGTGCTACAGGCGCACAAGGTCCGATTGGTTTGACAGGTCCTCAAGGATTGAAAGGTGACACTGGTGATAAAGGTGACAAGGGTGATACAGGATTGAAAGGTGATAAAGGTGACACCGGCGAAAAAGGTGTTAAAGGGGACACTGGTCTTAAAGGCGATAAAGGTGACACCGGTGATAAAGGTGATAAGGGTGATACAGGTGCGACTGGTTTGAAAGGTGACACTGGTGATAAAGGTGACAAAGGAGATAAAGGTGACACCGGCGAAAAAGGTGATCCGGGTGCAGATGGTATTACGGGTGCTACAGGTGCAGATGGTTTAACTACCAGCGTAAACAATGTTCAACAGGTAAATGGCAACGTAACATTGACACCGGCGGATATCAGCTTGGGAAATGTTGACAACACTGCCGACGTTGACAAACCGATCAGCACTGCAACTCAGACTGCATTAGATCTGAAAGCAAATCTGGATTCTCCCGAATTGATTGGAACTCCGACAGCTCCAACAGCAACTGCAGGTGATAGCTCTGCACAGCTTGCTACTACTGCTTTTGTTACAAGTGCAGTAAGCTCATCTGTTAACGGGAATTATCTTCCTACAATCGGCGGTACGTTGACAGGCGGTTTAACAGGTACTTCAGCTACATTCTCAAAAGACGCAACCGTCAATGGTATTACTATAGGAAAGGGAAACTTCTCAAGTACGTTTAATACAGCGGTTGGTAAAGGTGCATTGGCATCAAACAATCAATTTTCAGACCTGAATACTGCTATAGGGTTTGAATCACTGTACCGCAATACTGCCGGTGAACATAACTCTTCATTCGGATCGATGGCTTTGACCTTTAACACTCTAGGTTCGGAAAACACTGCCGGTGGTGCGCAGACGTTGTACTATAATACGACAGGAGAGCGCAATACCGGGTTTGGAGTAAGCGCCTTGACAAATAATGAAACCGGTAGCCAGAACACTGCAGTTGGTCATGTTGCACTTAATGAAAATATTTCCGGAAGTTATAATACAGCTATCGGATCTGAAGCTGATGTTGCATCCGGTGGACTCAACAATGCAACAGCTATTGGATATGCTGCAAAGGTTGGCTCAAGCAATACGATTCAATTAGGTAACGGCGACGTTACACTTGTAAACACAAGCGGAGACATTACATCGGCAGGTACAATAACTGCTAATGCTTTTGCAGGTGATGGGTCATCATTAACAAATGTTCCGGTGGCAGATAACAGTATAACTTCTTCAAAAATTGTAAGCTCGGTTGCATTATCAGGAGCTCCTACTACAAATACAGCAAGTGTGGGTGACAGCTCTACTAAAATTGCCACAACTGCATTCGTGATGAATGCTGCTTCGCTGAAATCAATCGTTGCTTCGGCTTTTGTAACGTTAAACAGCACCTACTCCGGCAAAGTAATACCTACACAATGGGGAGGACAGCCGATTTTCCCGGAAGATCTTCCTGATGGATTCACTTGCGATATCATCAACTATTCAAACTTCACCTTTACCTCTAACACTCTTTCGGTTGCAAAATTCTTTAGTAAGACAACAGGTTGGGGCAGTGGAACCGGAGCAAGTTCTTTTACCATTCCTAGCGGAGCAACAGTTAGGATCAACGTGGTAACAATAGGCACAACAAAGTGCTATTTCATAATGAATTAATATGGGGAAGTTTACAAGCGGGTAATTAATGATCTATTAGACCTTCAATGCAGTTATGCATTTTATCTGCTGAGTTTCTCAAGGCAATCAATCCATGCGGTGTGGTCATTTAAGCTTTCAACCATCTGCACTTTTTCACCGCCGACACTTTTGAAAATATGGTCATACTCCACACCGATCTCGTAGATGGTTTCGAGGCAGTCGCTTGTAAAAGCAGGAGCAAACACAAGAAGCCGCTTATCACCTTTTGAAGCTCTGTCCACGATGGTGGTATTTGTATAGGGCTTGATCCACTCTGCTCTTCCCAGTCGTGATTGAAAGCAAACAGTGTATTTCTCCCGCGGGATGTTTAGTCTTTCGGCAATGAGGCGAGCTGTCGTGAAACATTGAGCACGGTAGCAGAACGCATTTCGATGATCAACAACTGCACAGCAATCTGCATTTCCATTTTCAGGATGACAGTGTCCGGCTGTATCAGCTTTGTGCATCTGCCGTTCAGGTAAGCCGTGAAAGCTCATCAGTATATGATCGTAAGCAGTAGCTACAGTATTTTCGCTCTCAGCAGACAAATATTTTTTCCCGACCTCCGCGAATGCATTTATAAAGTCTGCATCATTAAAATAACTGTTGATGAATTCAATTTCAGGAATGGCTTGCCACTTGCTGACAATGCGCATCACTTCCTGGTGCACAGAACCGGTGGATGCTGAAGCATATTGCGGGAACAGCGGAACGACTTTTATTTTTTTTATTTCAGCAGTTTTGAATTTCTCCAGCACCGAACGGATGGAAGGACTTTGATAGCGCATGGCAAGTTCCACGCGGTAGTCATTGCCCAACCGTTGTTGTAGTAACTCTTTCCAGCACAGTGGGATCCGAAGCTTGGAATTCACGTGACTTGAAGTCGCGGCCGCACTGACCCTATAGTGAGTCGTATTAATTTAAATCATACCAACATGGTCAAATAAAACGAAAGGCTCAGTCGAAAGACTGGGCCTTTCGTTTTAATCTGATCGGCACGTAAGAGGTTCCAACTTTCACCATA
>JADMIO011403811.1_pt1 | contig 122355 bp, 116 predicted proteins | sample 8958161 | NCBI WGS metagenome assembly JADMIO01 (sample SAMN16585339, study PRJNA669376) | soil metagenome | isolation source: Crop rotation soil | place: USA: Cullars Rotation, Alabama | collected 2011 | reverse complement strand
GACAACTTGTCCACGTGGAATTCTAAGCTTAGGATCCCAATGTGCTGGAAAGACAGCTGTTGTTCCGCTGCCAGCGACGTGGCTTCAAAGAACTCGACCTCATCTTCGGCGCCTTCGCGCGCGAACATCTGAATGCACTGAGCGCCGATGAGCTGGAGCGGCTTGATGAGCTGTTAAATGCTCCGGATGACGATGTGTATGCCTGGCTGCGTGGATATGAGCCGGTGCCGGAGCGCTACGTTTCCTCAGTATTCGACAAGCTGAAGTCTGTCCGCAATCGGAAGTCTCCCGCTTGGACCGCCTGAGTTACATCGCCAAGCATCCGGGTCGCTTCGCCGTCACCGGCGCACCCGGCGGCTACGATGCCTATCTCGCCGCCGAGGCCTCGCGCCGCCGCAAGGGTCTGGTGCTGTATGTTGCAACGGATGACGCGGCGGAGCGCTGCGCGCTGGATGCGCTCGCCTTCTTTGCGCCTGATATTCCGGTACTGGATTTCCCCGCTTGGGACTGCCTGCCCTACGATCGCGTTTCGCCCAAGCCGGACATTGAAGCGACGCGATTGGCCACGCTCTCTGCACTGGCGCGACGCAAGGCGGACGATGGCGCGGAGGTAGTGGTCACCACCGTCAACGCAGTGCTGCAGCGCGTACTGCCGCGCGATGCCATTCTGGACGCCCAGTTCCACGCACGAGTCGGCAACGATGTGGATCACGACAAGCTGGCGCGGTTTCTCACGCGCCACGGTTATGTGCGCGCCGGAACCGTGCGCGAGCCGGGCGATTTCGCGCTTCGTGGCGGCATTATCGATCTCTGGCCGCCGGGCACCGACGAACCATACCGGCTGGATTTTTTCGGTTCGACGCTCGATGCGGTCCGGAGGTTCGACGCTGAGACGCAACTTTCAACGGATCAGATGTCCGAAATCGAACTCCTGCCTGCCAGCGAAGTGCCGCTGGACAAGGACACAATCAGCCGCTTCCGCGCCGGGTACGTCGCGCAATTCGGGCCGGCGTCAGACGATCCACTGTACGAGGCGATCAGCGAGGGCCGTCACCATCCCGGTATGCACCACTGGCTGCCGTTGTTTTACGAGCGCCTGGAAACGCTATTCGATTATGCGGGCCGGCCACTCGTGATGCTCTCGTATCAGGCCGAGAACTCAAAAGCAGCCCGCTTGGAGTCCATCGCCGACTATTACGAAACGCGCCGGCAATTCCTCCAAGAGAAGCGCGAGGGCAAGGAGAATGTCAGCGCGACGCCGTACAAACCGTTGCCGCCGGATCAGCTCTATCTTGCTGCCGACGAATGGACGGCCGCGATGTCCTCACGCGATGTGCGCGACCTGTCGCCCTTTCAGGCGCCGGAATCGAAGGTATCGACCGATGCAGGCGGTAAGCAGGGCCGCGATTTTGCGCCAGAGCGCACGCAGGGACGAGTCAACATCTTCGAGGCTGCTGCCGCGCATGTGAAGGAACTGCGGGCGCGGAAGAAGCGGATACTGCTCGCAGCGTGGAGCGACGGTTCGGCGGAACGCTTGGGTGGCGTGCTATCGGATCACGGACTTCCAGCCGTGCGCGTGGTGAAAGACTTGGCGGAGGCGCAAGGGCTGCACGGCGATGCGATCAGCGTTGGCATCGTGGGGCTGGAGCGTGGTTTCGAGGCGCCTGACTTCGCTATCGTCTCTGAGCAGGACATTCTCGGCGATCGCATGGTTCCGGCGCGCCGCCGGACCAAGCGCGCGCAGCATTTTCTCGCGGAGGCGTCCAGTCTCGCGCCAGGCGATCTCGTCACCCATATCGACCATGGCGTCGGCCGGTATGAAGGGCTTCAGACTCTCGATGTGGCCGGTGCACCGCACGATTGCCTGGAGCTCATTTACGACGGCGGCAAGCTTTTCCTGCCGGTCGAAAATGTCGAGCTACTCACGCGCTACGGCTCTGACGAAGGCCATGTGCAGCTGGATCGCCTCGGCGGCGCAGGCTGGCAGCAGCGCAAAGCAAAGATGAAGCAGCGGGTGCGCGAGATCGCCGCGGAACTCATCCGCATCGCGGCTGCTCGCAAACTGAAGCAGCTCGAACCAGTCGATGCGCCCGAAGGGCTGTACGACGAGTTTTGCGCCCGCTTTCCCTACCAGGAGACGGACGATCAGGAGAAAGCGATCGCAGACACGATCGAAGATCTGGCGCGAGGCACGCCGATGGATCGGCTGGTGTGCGGCGATGTCGGTTTCGGCAAAACGGAAGTCGCACTGCGGGCAGCGTTCGTGGCCGCGATGTCAGGCTTGCAGGTGGCAGTGGTGGTGCCCACCACCTTGCTCGCGCGCCAGCACACGAAAAATTTCATCGAGCGCTTCAGCGGCTTCCCGGTGAAAATCCGTCAACTCTCGCGGTTCGTCGAAGCAAAGGAAGCGCGCGAAACCAAAGCCGGGCTGGCGAGCGGCGACATCGATATCGTTATCGGCACACATGCGCTGCTCGTCAAAGGCATCAGCTTTACCAATCTGGGCTTGGTCGTCGTGGACGAGGAGCAGCATTTCGGCGTGGCGCACAAGGAACGGCTGAAGGCGCTGAAGGCGGATGTGCATGTCCTCACTCTCACCGCGACACCAATCCCGCGCACCCTGCAGCTTGCGCTCACCGGTGTGCGCGATCTGTCGCTGATCGCGACGCCACCCATTGATCGTCTCGCGGTGCGCACGTTCGTCACGCCGTTCGATCCGCTGGTCATCCGCGAAGCGCTTCTGCGTGAGCACTATCGCGGCGGACAGAGCTTCTATGTCTGTCCCCGCATCAAGGATTTGCGCGAAACGGAAGAATTTCTGCGCGACACGGTGCCTGAAGTGAAGTTCGCCGTCGCCCACGGGCAAATGCCGGCACAGCAGCTGGAAGAGGTGATGACGGCCTTCTACGAAGGCAAAATCGACGCGCTGGTTTCCACAAATATCGTCGAAAGTGGTCTCGACATTCCCACCGCCAACACACTCATCGTGCACCGGGCCGACCGCTTCGGGCTGTCACAACTTTACCAGTTACGTGGGCGAATCGGCCGTTCCAAGAGCCGCGCGTACGCCTACCTCACGACGCCGGCCAACCAGAAGCTCACCGAAACGGCGGAACGGCGCCTCCAGGTGCTACAATCACTGGATCAGCTTGGCGCGGGTTTCAGTGTGGCAAGCCACGACATGGATATTCGCGGCGCCGGCAATCTGTTGGGTGAAGAGCAATCGGGCCACGTGCGAGAGGTCGGCATCGAGCTGTATCAGGAAATGCTGGAAGAGGCGGTGGCGTCTTTGCGCGCCGGCGATGTCACTGCGGAGACTGCTGACCAATGGTCGCCGCAAATCAACATCGGTACCAGCGTGCTTATTCCGGAAGACTATGTCGGCGATCTAAACGTCCGCATGGCTCTCTACCGTCGGCTCGCAACCTTGGAAAACCGAGCAGATATCGACCGCTTCGCCGCCGAGCTAATCGACCGCTTCGGCCCGCTGCCAGAAGAGGTGCAGCATCTGCTCGATATCATCGCCATCAAGCATCTATGCCGTGCCGCCATGGTGGAGAAGATCGATGCTGGCCCGAAAGGCGCCATTCTGACGTTTCGCAACCAGCAATTTCCCAACCCCGGTGCGCTCGTTCAACTGATCCACAAGCATCCCGCGGTGATGAAGGTGCGCCCGGATCAGAAGGTGGTGGTGTCGCGCGACTGGCCGTCACCCGAAGCGCGTTTGAAAGGTGCCCGCGCTGTTCTGTCTCAGCTCGCCGATCTCGCCGAAGCCGCTTAAGCGGCGGCGGGATCGAAATCCATGATAGTGTCGCTGCCAGACTGTATACGGTCCAGCAGCATCGGGCATTCCGGCATCATGCGCTCCATCCAATAGCGGGCGAGGGTGAGTTTGCTATGATAGGGACGGGCGGCGTCTGAGCCACTTGCCAGCTTGGTTTGTGCCAGCTTCGCGATACGTGCCCACATCCATCCGACGGTTACAACGCCCATCAGGCGCAGGTAATCGGTAGCAGCCGCACCAGCGTCGTTGGGATTGGCCACTCCGCGCTGCGCAAGCCACATTGTCGCTCCCTGCAACATCTCGAGCCCGCGCTGCACCGGTTTGACAAAGGGCACCATGTCTTCGCCGTCTTGCGAAGCAAGCCACTGACCGATCTGTGAGAACAGGGCAATGGGCGCCGCGCCGCCTTTGCGCGCCAGTTTGCGCCCGACGAGATCCAGTGCCTGCACGCCATTGGCGCCTTCGTAAATCTGGTTGATGCGCCCATCGCGCACGAACTGCTCGGCACCGTTGTCGCGAATGTAGCCATGTCCCCCGTAGCATTGCATGGCGAGGTTCGCCGCCTCAAAACCCATGTCGGTGAAGAAAGCCTTGATCACCGGCGTCATCAAATCAGCGAGTAGTGACGCGGTTTCCCTTTCGGCCCTGTTTGAATCCGCAATCGAGAAGTTGAGGGAGGTCCACACAGCGACGGCGCGTGCACCCTCGACGAAGCTTCGCGCGTGAAGCAGCATTCGGCGTACATCGGGATGAACGATTTCGAGATCGGCAGGCTGCTCCGGGTCCTTCGTGCCGCCTAGCGCGCGTCCCACGCGGCGGGCGAGGGCGTAGTCGAGGCCGTTCTGTGCCGCCACTTCGCCGATGGCGACACCCTGCACGCCGACTCCAAGCCGCGCGGCATTCATCATACCGAACATGCCCGCCATACCGGCCGACGAGGAGTGCCTCTCGCCCGGTCGTGGCAGGCGCGGCTTCGGCCCCAAGCGCCAGGCAATCGCATCGTCGAAATTGAGCACAGCGGTGGCGTTGCCTTTAATGCCCATTTTCTTTTCGATGCCGCCGGTCGAGACGCCGTTCTTCGCGCCCATCTTGCCGTCCTCGCTCACGACGTACTTGGGCACGATGAAGAAATTGACGGTGGAAAGATCGTTCGCGAGCTGCCCGTTTTCATCCGGAATTTTGGCAATCACCATGTGGATGATGTTGTCCGTCATGTCGTGGTCGCCGCCCGAAATGAAGATCTTGGTGCCGGTCATGCGGTAAGTGCCGTCAGGCTGTTCGACCGCGCGCGTCTTCATCAGTCGCAGATCGGTGCCGCAATGGGGCTCGGTCAGGCACATGGTGCCGCTCCATTCGCCGGACACCATCTTCGGCACGATGTGCTCCTTCATCCACGGAGCGCCGTTGGCGTAAAGCGCGCTATAGGCTGCGCCAGTCAGAGCGGGGTACATGGCAAAGGCCTGGTTGGCGCTCATGGCCATTTCGGCCACGGCAATTGTAAGAACGGGAGGCAGATTGGAGCCGCCAACATCCTCTGGTGCGCCAAGCCCTCCCCAACCGGCTTCGGAATACGCCTTGTAGGCCTCTTTGAATCCGGCCGGGGTGCGCACCACGCCGTTTTCGAAACGACAGCCTTCCTCGTCGCCGGATTGGTTCAGCGGTTGCAGCACCTCTTCGCAGAACTTGCCCGCATTCTTGAGAACGTCGTCAACGGTCTCAGCGGAGAGATCGGCGAAATGGGGCAGGTCCGTCTGCTTTTCGACTTCAAACAGTTCATGCAGCAGGAATTTGTAGTCGTCGACCGGCGCGCGATAGATCGGCATGGTTCCTCGGCGAGTGGGAGAATGGCGAACAACGGATGTTAGGCCAACTATCCGCTGTTCGCCACTCGCCGAGTGTTGATCAGATCAGATCGCGCAGTGTTACGTTCACCTCGCGCGAGCCGCTGTCTCCTTTTACCGCGAAGCGCACTAGTGTGCCCGGGGCCTCGTTCCGTAGGCGGCGTCGCATCTCGTAAATCGGGATGCTTTTGGCCGGTTTGCCGTTGACGGTTGTAATGATGTCGCCCGCTTTCAGGCCGGCGGCTTCTGCGGGACCCGTCGCCGTCACATCTACGATCTTGAAGCCTTCGGGCACCGTATTGATCCACATGCCAGCGCGGTCGCTGGTTGCGATGTCCACAAGCGGCTTCGGAGGCGCCTTCAGATACATGATTTGGTGGTCGTAATCGAAGGTAACGATGAACCGCTTGAGAATGCCGCTGCCGACATTGCCATCATACTCGCCGCTGGCAAATGCGCCCTTCGTCTGTGTTGCGATGCTGGTGACGACATTGTCGATTCTTACCGGCCCGAGAGTCATCGAAGTGCCGCGGAAGAAATAGCCGCGTGACGGTCCGCCCACGCCCCATCCGCCGACAGCATCCACGCCTTTGGCATGCTTGGCGCGCAAACCGTTCTTCTCTCCGAAGGGTTTGGTGAGCGTCAGTTCGCTCCGCGAGCCTGTGTCGATGTCGTACTTCGCAGGGATGCCTTCGAACGAGCCTTGAACTTCCGGAATGCTGTTGTGGAAGACAAACGGTACCGGTGTGCCGGCGTCCTTCGCATCGAACGCCTCCGGCTTCATCAAGGTCAGTTTGCCACCGCCGTAGTCGATGCGCGTGACGAAGCGGCGGAAAGTTTCGAAACCAATCATGCCGGTTTCATCGACGCCTTCGACACCCGGTGCCATGAAGTCGATTACCGGAAAGACCTGGCTTTTGATGATAGCGCCGCCGACCTGAACGGAATCCACTTTGGCGAAACCGACATCCACCGTGCCTTCGCCTGCACCACCGCCGGGCGCCTGGCCTTCAACTTTGAGATTGAGTGCCTTGGCCGTGGGAGGCGTCACAAGATTCGCACCGCCTGTGTCGAAGATGAAGAGATACGGCCCTTTTCCGTTCACCTTGGCGTAGCCGTAGATGTGGTTGTTGAGGATGCGGATCGGCAGCGTGGTTTCTTTGGCGCCACCTGCGATCGTGAAATCCGTCACCCGCACATTCGGCTTGGCGTAGATGGACGGATCGAGTGACGGACCAAATTCGGCCTTCGTAAAGGTCAATGTCTGGCTGTACTTTGCCCCGCGTCCGTCATCCACCACGAATTTGCTGGCGAGCTGCGCGCCATCCACCGCACGATAGTCGGAAAGTGTCGTGGTGATGGTGAGCGCTGCCTGTTTCTCGACGATCCTTGAGAGCAGGTGCGATTTCGTGTCGAACCAGGCGGTGAAATTCTTGCCGCCCTTCGGTGTGACCGAGAGCACGTCGTAGCTCGTGCCGTTGTCGTTTGCCGCTGGTTCTGCAGAAACGGTCGCGCCTGCAAACTCCGGCTGCCACCAAAGATTGGCGCGGCGATAGCCTTCGTTGACCGCTAGTTCGCGCTGCTCGCCGCCTTCCTGAGTGGTGACGGTACCGGATGGGTCTCGCTCCCACGCTGTTTTGCCATCGAAGCCGTTGCCCCCGGTCATCGGGCCGATCTTGAAATCATCCACCCAACTTCCGCTTTTGAGGTCGTTCGTGGAATGTATCCAGCCCTTCATGCCCTGGCCGGCATAGTCGAATTCGGTTTTCAGTGTGGCCTTGGCATCCCAGGCGGCGCCGCCACTGGCCGCCTTGTTCGCGGCAAGAATTTCGGTTGGGGTGGCCGCCAACACGGGCGTTGCGATCAGAACGCACAAGACAGAAGAAATTGCGAATTTGGACATGGACGGCTCCAACGGAATCGGGCGAGAGGTGGTCGGGGCTGACTAGCAGATCAATATGCGCTTTGCACATATTAGCCATGCCGCACTGCTTGCCGCCGCCCTGGCGGTGATGTTGCCGGTCGGCTTGGCCGCCAAATCGCAACAAAGGCAGCCGATGCCGCGGCGCATCGTGTCCGCCTTTCTGTGTACGGATGAATACGTTTTCCGCCTGGTGCCTCGCGAGCGGATCGCGGGCCTCTCTTACCTGTCCGCGGATACGCATCCCGTTGTTTCCACCATCGCGGAGCAGGTGAAGGACATTCCGCTGGTGCGGGCGAGCGCTGAGCAGGTTTTGGCGCTGCAACCCGATCTGGTCGTCACCTACGAGAATACCAATGTGCGGCAGACTCAGCTGCTGCGTAAAGCGGGCTTGCGGGTGCTGGAAGTACCTTGGGCACAATCGCTGGCCGATGTTCGGAAGATCACCCGCAAGCTGGGCGCGCAACTCGGCGCATCCGGACGGGCGGAAGCTCTGATCCGCCAAATGGATACGGAAGTAGTGCGCACCCACGCGGCAGCTCGTCCACCCGTACGCACACTGGTGTATGAACCAAATGGATACGCTACGGGAGGCGGCGTTACCGACGAAGTCCTCAACACCGCTGGATTGCAAAACGTTGGAGCGGGCCCGCATGTCACGCGCTCGGGCACCCTGCCGGTGGAAGCGGTGCTGACGCTCGCACCCGAACTGCTGATCCTCAATGGTGAGCACCAAGTGCAGCCTGCGCGGGCCGATCTTGTACTCCACCATCCGGCGCTTCGTGCCTTGCGCGAACATACGTACGTTGCGCGCACCTCGCTCGTTCCGTTGCTATGCCCAGGACCGTGGTCGGTTCAGGTGGCGCCCGAGCTGGCGCAATGGGGGCGGAAGGCCCGCTCACTTGCCGCCACACATGGCGGACCGTAAGAGCCACTTCGCATGAATGCGCTCTCCACCTCGCATGTTCAGGCACGCTCGCTTGATCGCACACTCCGTGCAGGTGATCGCCGGGCACTGATCCTGACGTGGGGCCTTGCTTTGTTGGCGCTCGTGTTTGCTTTGCTCTCGCTTCTGGTGGGAGCTGCGGGCTTCACTCCCGCTGAGATTTTGCACGGCCTGGTTTCAAAGCACGGTATGGCAAGCGTGGTCGCACAGCAGATTCGGTTGCCGCGCGCGGCACTGGCGCTGTTTGTCGGCGGAGCCTTGGGTGCGAGCGGAGCCGCGTTGCAGGGACTGTTTCGCAACCCTTTGGCGGAGCCGGGCGTGACCGGCGTCACCTCCGCAGCTGGATTGGGTGCCGTGGTGGCATTCTATTTCGGATTCGCAAGCCTTCATCCAATTTTGCTTCCAATGTTCGCCATCCTTGGGGCGCTAGCGTCGGCGTTCATCTTGTATCTGCTTTCGCGGGCAGGCGCCGGCGCCGTGGCGCTTGTCCTGGGCGGCGTGGCGATTGCCAGCCTTGCGACCGCGCTCACCGCACTCGCGCTGTCTTTGTCGCCCAATCCTTACGCCATGAGCGAGATCGTCATCTGGATGATGGGATCGCTGAAGGACCGCACCTTGAGCGATGTCGTATTCGCGGCGCCACTGGTGACGCTCGGCATTGTTGTGTTGCTGACCACGGCGCGCGGACTCGATGCGCTGATTCTTGGCGAGGAGGCGGCGCATAGCCTGGGAATGAACGTACATGGGATTCGGCGGCGCGTGGTACTTGGTGTCGCTTTGGCAACCGGTGCAGCCACTGCGGCGGCCGGCGCAGTGAGTTTTGTGGGCCTTGTCGTGCCACATCTGCTACGGCCCTTCTACGGTTACGAACCGGCGCGCCTGATCTGGCCCTCGGCGCTTGGTGCGGCGGCACTGGTGACGGCGGCGGATATTGTCGTGCGTTTGATCTCGCCGGACGAGAAGCTCCCTCTGGGCGTTCTGACCGCGATCCTCGGTGCGCCGTTCTTTGTGTGGCTTATTCTCCGTATGCGGAGAGATGCATGAACGATGTGCTCTCCTTTCTAGATGTTTCGGCCGGTTACCGCGGACGTGCAGTCCTGCGCGATGTCACCGTCTCTTTCCGTGCCGGCAGAGTGACCGGATTGGTCGGCCCAAACGGTGCCGGAAAGACAACATTGTTCCGTGTCGCGCTCCGGCTGATCCCAGTGCAAAGCGGTGCGGTGAACGTGATGGATAGACCTCTTCCGGATTGGTCGCCACCGACATTGGCGCGACAGATCGCGTATCTGCCACAAGAAGCCGAAGCACACTGGCCTGTGGAAGGACGTCGGCTCGTGGCGCTGGGGCGGCTGCCGCATCGGAACCCCTTCGCGCTACTCAGCGAGGTAGATGACCTAGCCATCGATGATGCGCTGGCCCGTTGTGACGCGGGACAATTCGGTAGCCGGGCGATGAACCAGCTTTCCGCTGGGGAGCGCGCCCGTGTGCTCCTGGCGCGGGCGCTTGCGGTAGGGGCCCCCATCCTGTTGGCCGACGAGCCGGCGGCGCATCTCGATCCGGCGCATCAGTTGCGTCTTATGGAATTGTTGCGCGCGGAGGCAGCGCGGGGTACGGCGGTCATCGTGACGTTGCATGACCTTTCGCTCGCCTCGCGCTATTGCGACCAGATCGTTGTCATGGATGGCGGCCGGGTAATCGCGGACGGGGATTCCGCATCGGCACTGAGCGACGGCATTCTGCGTTCGGCCTTTGCCATCCGCGCGCGCCGTGTCGAAACCGGAATTGTTCCTTGGGAGAGAACGTGATGCATACGCCACGTCAGGATGAGCATTACAAAAAGGCGCTGTATGAGCTGCAGGTCGAAATGGTGAAATTGCAGCGCGATCTGATCGTCACCAATGCACGCGTGCTGATTATCCTGGAAGGCCGCGATGCGGCTGGCAAGGATGGCACTATCAAGCGACTGACGGAGCACATGAGTCCACGCGAGACGCGCGTGCATGCGCCCAGCAAGCCGTCGAGTCGCGAGGAGACCGAATGGTATTTTCAGCGCTTCGTGCCGTTCCTGCCAGCCGCGCAGGAGTTCGTGGTGTTCAATCGCTCCTGGTACAACCGGGCCGGTGTAGAAAAGGTGATGGGTTTCTGTACGCCGGAGCAGACCGAGGAATTTCTCGAGTCCGTCGTGCCGTTCGAAACCATGCTGGTGCGCGACGGCCTGGCGCTCCGCAAATACTATCTCGACATTTCTCGCAAGGAGCAAAAAAAGCGTCTTGCGGAGCGGGAGGGAGATCCGCTCACCCAGTGGAAGGTCTCGCCGGTAGACGAGTCGGCGGGACGGAAATGGTCGGCCTATTCCAAAGCGCGCGACGAAATGTTTCGTCGGACCTCGCACTCTGCGGCGCCATGGCGCGTCGTGAAGGCGGATGACAAGAAGGTGGGCCGCCTCGAATTTCTACGCGACTTGCTCGACGGCTTTTCCTATACCGGTAAATCGAAGAAGCTCACTCGACCGGACCGCGATATCGCCTTCAACTGGTCGGAAAGCGCGGAGCCGCATTTGGCACCATAAAGTTCGTGCGCTTATGATTTCTTGGATGCGTACCACTGTGGGTGCAGCAGAATGATGCTGTGCGTGTTTGCCAACGCCCCGGCTGAAGTTGCAACGAAATTCTCATCTAGTTCGAATGGCTTGGAGGAAAGGCCCTTCGCGGCAATACGAATGCACCCCGTATTGTCGGTGACATAGAGCGCTGGCTGCTGCCGTTCGCCTGCGCGAAATACACGTCCCTCAACCCAATATGTCAGCCCATAATCAGCTCTTCGAGCTGGAATGCCGATTGCGGAATGATGGCTTTGCGGAGTCTGCGCAAAGTACTGCGCAAACTCTCCGGCAACAGCAACGGCAGTGTGGAAAACCTGTCGTGTAGGCGCGGCGCCAATCAGAAGAACCAGAAGCGCATGCAGACGAGAATCAGCACCGCGGCGAGGGCAACGCGCACGGCCGTGTCGGACGCCCGCGCTGCCACCAGACTCATCACCACGATAGCCGGAATGGAACCTGCCAGCAGCGAAACAAGAATGTGCGTGTTGATGGTGCCCAGGATGGAGTGGCCAAGCCCTGCTACCAATGTCAGCGGCACGGCGTGTGCGATGTCGGAGCCCACGATCTTTCGCGGCTCCATCTTAGGATAAAGCATCACCAGCGCCGTCACACCGATGGCGCCGGCGCCCACAGACGAAAGAGTGACGAGTACACCCAGCACCACGCCGGTGAAAATAGTGAGCTGCCGCACCTTCTCCGGCTGAAGCTCGCCGACACGGGCGAGATACCAGCGCATGATCGTCTTGCGAAAGAGCAGGAGGGCTGCGGTCATCAACAGCGCAACACCCAGTGTGCGCGTGATAATCAGCTTTGTTATGTTGCTGTCGACCTTGAGATAGTAAAGAGCGACAATGGTCAGCATCGCCGCGGGAATGCTTCCGATTGCCAGCCGCCCAACGATGCGCCAGTCGACGGTGCGGTTGTAGCCGTGAACGATCGAGCCGCCGGTCTTGGTGGCAGCGGCGTAGATCAGGTCCGTGCCCACCGCGGTGGCGGGATGAATACCGAAGACCAGAATGAGTAGCGGCGTCATCAGCGAGCCGCCGCCCACGCCGGTAAAGCCGACCAGCCCGCCGACCAGCACGCCAGACAACACATAAAGCGGATCAAGCGACTGGATGAAATCCCACATGGCCGACGTTCCCCTCAAACGGAAGCGAACGCGAGCCCATCCGGCCGCGCCCCCAACCCAACGCGGGCGCAGTGTTAGGTCAGGCTTTCGGCCGGATCAATGGCGCACGGCGCGCATCTCAGGGAAGGGGACGACCTGTTCGGCGCCGGGACGTATCGGGCTGTCAACAAAGTCCGCGACGAACTCCGATGCCGGAGCGCGGCGGATGTCGGCCGGGGTGCCGATCTGTTCGATCGCACCCTGATTGAGGATGGCAACCAGATCGGCGAGTTCCATCGCCTCTTCCTGATCGTGCGTGACAAACACGGTGGTGATTCCGGTCTTGTCGTGGATGTGACGCAGCCAGTGGCGCAGCTCCTTGCGGACCTTGGCATCCAGCGCGCCGAACGGCTCGTCTAGCAGCAGCATGCGCGGCTCGATCGCCAGCGCGCGAGCCAGCGCCACGCGCTGCCGCTGTCCACCGGAAAGTTGACTCGGATATCGACTTCCAAGTCCGTCCAGCTGCACAAGGGATAACAGCTCCTCCACGCGGCGTTTGATCTCTGCGCGCGGCGGGCGGTTCCGGCGGCCGCGGACCTGAAGGCCGAAGGCTATATTCTTCGCTACGGTCATGTGGCGAAACAAGGCGTATTGCTGGAACACAAATCCCGCCCGGCGCTCGCGCGCGGGGATCGCAAGCCATTCGGTATCCTCGAATTTGACCCGGCCGGATTCGGCGAATTCCAGGCCGCCAAGAATTCGCAGCAAGGTCGTCTTGCCGGACCCCGAAGGCCCGAGCAACGCGAGGAAGCAGCCTTTGGGTGCGCTGAAGCTCACGCCTTTCAGAGCGGGAAACCGATTGAAACGCTTCGCAACAGATTCGACGACGAGGGACATCGGTGTCTCCATCAATGTTTGTGAACAGCGGCGATTTCGTCCGCGTAGTGCCATTCGAGAAACGTTTTCACGGCCAGCGTGACAAGTGCGAGCAGCGCCAGCACGGAGGCCACGGCGAAGGCGGCGACGAACTGGTAGTCGTTGTAGAGCACCTCGATGTGCAGCGGCATCGTGTTGGTCTGACCGCGAATGTGGCCACTCACGACCGACACGGCGCCGAATTCGCCCATGGCACGCGCGTTGCACAACAGCACGCCGTATAACAGTCCCCATTTGATGTTGGGCAGCGTTACACGACGGAAGGTTTGCCAACCGGAGGCGCCCAGCGATGTTGCCGCTTCCTCTTCGTCACGGCCCTGATCCGTCATCAGCGGGATCAGCTCGCGCGCCACGAAGGGGAACGTGACGAACATCGTCGCCAGCACAATGCCAGGCAGCGCGAAAATAATCTTGATGTCGTGATCGCGCAGCCAAGGGCCGAACCAGCCCATCATGCCGAAGATCAGCACATACACGAGACCGGAGATCACCGGCGACACGGAGAAGGGCAGATCGATCAGTGTGATCAGGAAACTCTTGCCGCGGAAATCGAACTTCGAGATGGCCCACGAAGCGGAAAGGCCGAAAACCACATTGAGCGGCACAGCAATTCCCGCCGCAATCAGCGTCATTCTGATGGCCGAGAGAGCATCCGGTTCCACGATGGCGGTCAACGCGGTGGAAATGCCTTCCTTCAGCGCCTGAGCGAATACGGTGATGAGCGGCAACAGCAGAAACAGCCCGATAAAGAACGCCGCCACGAGCGTCAGCAGCACGCGCGCGAGCGGGTGGTCGTCTGTTGCGGCGCGGGGACGAGGCAGGGCAATGTTGGCGCTCATGTCATTCACCGTCGGGCGGCCGTGAGGGCCTGAACCCCGTTAAGGACCAGCAAGATGAGAAACGAGACACCAAGCATTACGACACCAACAGAAGCCGCGCCGGCGTAGTCGAATTCTTCCAGCTTGATGATGATGAGGAGCGGCGCGATCTCGGAACGCAGCGGCAGATTGCCGGCGATGAAGATCACCGAACCATATTCGCCGACCGCGCGCGCAAATGCGAGAGCTGAGCCAGTGATCAGGGCGGGCAGCAACGCCGGGAACACCACGCGCCGAAAGGTTTGCAGGCGCGAAGCGCCCAAAGTGGCTGCGGCCTCTTCATGATCGCGGCTGAGATCGCTCAGAACCGGCTGCAATGTGCGTACGACGAAGGGCAACCCGATGAAGGTGAGCGCGATCACCACGCCCAGCGGGGTGTAGGCCGCCTTGACGCCCAGCGACATCAGCGGCGCGCCCAGCCAGCCGTTCGGGGCATAGAGGGACGACAGCGCAATGCCGGCAACGGCAGTCGGCAGCGCGAACGGAAGATCGACCAGCGCATCCACCAGACGCTTCAATGGAAAGCGGTAGCGCACCAGCACCCAGGCGACGATCAGGCCGAAGACGGTGTTGAGCACCGCTCCGACCGCCGCCGCGCCGAACGAGAGCTTCAGCGATGCCAGAACGCGTGGTGCCGTCACCTCCTCAACGAACCCGCTCCACCCCAGCTCCCACGGACGGATGATCAGCGCCGCCAGCGGAATAAGAATGACCGCCGAGAGATAGAAAAGTGTGAATCCGAGCGACAGGCCAAAACCGGGCAGAGCGCTGCGCGTGCGCCACGCGGTTGGTGGAAGTGCCAGCGCCCCGGCGAAACTCATTTCGCACCCGGCTTGTAGATCTGATCGAAAATGCCGCCATCCGCGAAGTGCGTCGCCTGAGCTTTGGTCCAACCACCGAACACCTCGTTGATGCTGTAGAGCGGCAGCTTCTTGAGCTCAGGGTGCGCGGCAAGGATCTGCGCGTCCCGCGGGCGATAGTGGTTTTTCGCCTCGAGTTCCTGCGCTTCCTTCGTGTAGAGGAACTGCAGGTAGGCATCCGCCACTTTGCGTGTCTTGTGGCGCTCGGTGTTCTTGTCGACGACGGCAACCGGTGGTTCGGCAAGAATGGAAACGGACGGATAAATGATGTCGAACTTGTCGCGACCCATTTCGTCGAGCGCCAGATAGGCCTCGTTCTCCCAGCATACCAGCACGTCGCCAATGCCGCGTTCCGCAAACGTCGTGGTGGATCCGCGCGCGCCGGTGTCAAGCACGGGCACGTGCTTGTAGAGTTCGGCGACGTAGGCTTTCGCCTTTTCCGCGCCGCCGCCTGGCTTTTTCTCGGCGTAAGCCCAGGCAGCGAGATACGCCCAGCGCGCACCACCCGAGGTTTTCGGATTCGGCACCACGATTTGGATGCCGGGTTTGATCAGATCGTTCCAATCATGGATCTTCCACGGATTGCCCTTGCGGACGAGGAAGACGATCGTGGAGGTGTACGGCGAACTGTTGCCCGGCAGCCGCTTCTGCCAGTCCGGCGCCATCAGCTTGCCGATCTTCGAGATGGAATCGACATCATAGGCGAGCGCCAACGTTACAACGTCTGCATCCAGGCCGTCGATCACAGCCCGGGCCTGCTTGCCCGAACCGCCATGACTCATATTGATGGTGACGTTCTCGCCGGTTTTCGCCTTCCACTGCGCGGCAAAGGCGCTGTTGACGGCTTTGTACAGCTCACGCGTTGGATCGTAGCTGACATTGAGCAGCGTGATGTCGGCGGCGCTCGCCACACTGGCCGAGAGCATCAGTCCGGCCGCCAGCAGATATGCAGACGTTGTTCGCATGTCTCTCTCCGGATCAGAATGAAATTTGCGTGCGCAGCGACACCGCATCGACGCGGGCGCCAATATCGCCGCCTGTTGAATTCAGCCGCGAAACATCCGTGTGCTGATAATCAAGCATGAAGCGGATCGCATTGTTGGGATACCAGTTGAGCCCGGCGGTCCAGATCTTCTGTTCGCCACCGCGAATGGCATCCGGCGACGCCACGGTATTCGGAGCTCCGGCGTCGAAGTTCAGATCGAGAACGCTGTAGCGGCCCGCAAGCTCCCATGCGCCCCAACCGGGCTTTTCGAAGGAGAATTCGTCGATGGGCGACGGCGAGCCATAGGCGCCGCGTTCTGGCCGGTATGGCTTGGCCTCGCCAGTAAGCACCCAGCTCGCCTGCATGTACCAGCCGTCGAAGGACGGATCGTCCAGCGGGCTGTCGCGGCGGTCTACGTCGTAGTGGAAGTAGCCGCCCTGTCCGTAGAGGCTGTGCCAGTTACCCGCCGCTTCAAGGCCGTAAGTGAGGACATGGTTGGCGTTCAGTGAACCGGTGTCGATCAGGCGGATGCCGTTATCGTCGACGTTGAGTTCCGGACGCTCGCGGAAGCGGATTGTCTCGGGCGCGTTATGTCCGGCAACGGTGTCCGCCGGTTTGATGACGTAGGTAAAGTCGGCGCCGAGCGCGAGATTGATATCCTCGCCAAAGTTGAAGCGATAGGCACCGCGGGCAACAAGGTTTGATTCCTCGTCATACACCAAAGACTCACCGACCAAGCCGCCCGTGTAGGACACGGCCGCGAAGTAATTGTCGTCATAGGCAAAGATCGTTGCGCCCTGGCGGCCGTCTGAGCCGGCGATGCTGCGCTCGAGGTCCACGGGCTGGGCGCGCTCTAGGAAGAGCAGATCAGAGGCTGACGTGGTGTCTTCGAAACTTTCCGGCGTGGGATAGGCGCCGACGCGCAGGTGAACCGGCGCAAGGCCGTCGTACTGCAAGTACGCGCTGGCGATCGTGGCGCCTTCGACGCCCGAGCCGCCGAGGTCATACAGGAATTCGTAAGCCCAATCCTTGTAGAGCGTGCCGCTGAAACCAAGACGGGCGCGGCGGAAGTTGCTGCCACTGCTGAAATCGATGCCCGCCGGCATCTTGCCTTGTCCATAGTAAGCGCTGTCGACCTGCAGCAGGGTGCGGAGAGAGGCGCTGAAATTGCCGTCGGCCGTTTTCAGCGTGGGCCGTCCGTTCTTGAATGAGACCTGCACGTCGGATTGGCGCTGGGTCTGGACGTCGGCGTACTGCGCGGCCTGTGCGCGCTTCAGGTCCTGAATCTCTACTTCGATCTGAGCGGCCTGTGAGTCCGTGAGGTCGGAAGACTGATTGGCAGCCTGCGTGGCGCCCGCCGGTTGGTTGGACGCCTGCGGATTTGCAACCTGTGATCTCAGCCGGTGAATTTCGGCCTGCTGTTCCTCGATGATGTGCTCAAGCCGGTCGAGACGGGCGGACACGCTGTCCACGGCGTGGCGAAGATGACGATGCTTGCGCGGCGCATCCTGCGCCACAGCCTGTGTGGCGAGCAGGGCGCCCGCTGCGACTCCAATGCATAGCCGCGCGCGAAAACTCGATGACTGCATATCCCCAATTCCCTCTGAAGCCGGTCGTGATCGAGAGGGACGCGCCGGTCCGCGGCACCCTGAATGCCGCTTTTATCTATAAACACGACCGAGTCAATGGAGATTAAGAACAAGATCACGCCGGCGGCTAGGCGACTTGAAACCCAGGGAATATCAGGCGGCGCGCCGGGAGCGGCGGAGGGGCGCGGTGGAGGCGAGGGTGGAAGATTCGAGGACGGCGGCAGTCGCGTCGCGCGCGGCCAGCAGCACCTTGCGAATCGCGCAGGTGGCCTCATCCACGCAGTCGGCGCAGCGGTGATAGGCTGTGGCGCTGACACACGGGCTGAGGGCCAGCGGCCCGTCCGTCTGCCGGATGATATCGGCGAAGGTGATGTCCTTCGGCGCCCGGCCCAGCATGTAGCCGCCCTGACGACCCCGCAGGCTGCGGACAATTCCCCGCCGCTTCAGGTCCAACAGGATTTGCTCGAGGAATTTGCGCGGCACCTTCGCCTGTTCGGCGATTTCGGAAATCATCATGGGGCGCTCGCCGGAGTGCTCTGCCAACACCAGGAGCGCCCGCAAGGCATACCGCCCTTTTTGGGTAAGCATCGTGTTACCTTCGAATCCCGATTTGTTCTATCGGAATTCGACGAGTCTTTCAAGAAACGGTCGCGTGAGCCGCTGGCGACCCCGAGAGGATTCGAACCTCCGACCTACGGATTAGGAATCCGTTGCTCTATCCTGCTGAGCTACGGGGTCGTACGCCGGAACTTGCCCTGTTTCGCGCCGGCGGCGCAACGGCGGCGATATTCTGCACAGAATTCAGAAAATCCTGTAACCTCCGTCGATCACGAAGGTGTCGCCGGTGTGATACTTCGAAGCGTCGCTCGCCAGGTACACGGCGATGCCGCCGAAATCGGCCGGTTCGCCCCAGCGCCGCATCGGCACGCGCGGCAGCACTTTTGAGGTGAAGGCGGGATTGTCCTGAAGGCGCTGCGTCATGTCGGTGGCGATCCAGCCCGGCGCAACGGAATTGGCGCGGATGCCGTAGCTCGCATGCTCCACGGCGATGGAACGCACCATCGAGAGTACCGCGCCTTTGGTGGCGCTGTAGGCTTCGTTGCGCGCGGCACCTTCGAGTCCGGCGAGGCTTGCGACGGCGATCAGCGAGCCGCCCGGATCGCCGGCGTCGGCGCGCGCCACCATATGCTTGCAGGCCTCCCGCAAGGTGAAGAACACGCCTTCTTCATTGACCGCATGCACGCGCCGCCAGATGTCGAGCGACATTTCTGCGAAGGACGGCGCGCCGCCACCGATGCCGGCATTGGCAATCACGCAATCAATGCGGCCCATCTCATGCGCGGCGTCTTGTATACCTTCGACAACGCCCGCTTCATTGGCGACGTCGACGCGACGCGCCAGCACCCGGTGACGATGTGCTTTGAGCGCGCGTTCAGCTTCCGCATTCTTCGCTTCGTTGGTGCCCCAGATGACGAGATCGGCGCCCGCCTGCGCCAACGCTTCCGCCATGCCGAGGCCGATGCCGCCATTGCCGCCTGTGACGAGCGCCACTTTCCCCGAAAGATCGAACGGCCGGTACATGAATTCCTCGGATTTGCTTTGGCGGAGAGGGTAGGGCGGTGGCCAAGCGGAAGCAATTTGAGCGCCACTTACAATTCGAGTTGCCACAACTGACGGGCGCTCAAGCCGATGATGCGGCGGGTTTCGTCCCACGAGACGCGCGCGATGGCTTCCGCAGGAGAGAGCCACGTGCATTCGGAAGCATCAGAGCCGGCGTGTGGTTCGCCGCTCGTCCAGCGGGCGCTGAAATCGATCAGCACGTAATGTACTGATACCCCGCCGCCTGCATCGCGCTCGACGAAATCCACCACATCGATCAGCCCTTCGATGGCGATGGCGAGCCCCGTCTCTTCGGCGACCTCCCGGGCGAGTGCTTGCCGCAACGCCTCGCCCACCTCGACCCGGCCGCCGGGAAGGCTCCATTCGCCCAGCCGCGGCTCCTGTCCGCGCCGGACCAGCAGCACCTGATCCGGACCCCGCCAGATCACACCTCCAACCCCCACCACTGGCCTGTTTGCCATGGCGAATGGTTAAGCGCAGCAGGCCTTTGAATCCAAGCCGCCCCCCTGTATTGCTCTGCCGCAAGGGTGTGGCGGCACAAGGGAGATTAAGCATGAAGCGGCTGGGACTTCTGGCGGCGGGACTCGCGATGTTCGCCTTGCCCGCGCATGCCCTCGACAGCGCCTTGAGCCCGCAGGCGAATGCCGCCTATCTCTCGGCCAATGCCCAGAAGCCGGGAGTGGTGACCGAGCCCAGCGGCCTGCAGCACCGCAGCATTCACTCCGGCTATGGCAAGCGGCCGAAAGCCACCGATCTCGTCACCGTCAATTATAAGGGCACGCTGATCAACGGAAAGGTGTTCGATGCCACGGAACCGGGCATGCCGGCGCAGTTCACGGTCAACAAGCTCATTCCCGGCTGGACCGAGGCGCTCCAGTTGATGCGTGAGGGGGATGAATGGCAGCTGGTGATCCCCGCTAGCCTGGCTTACGGCTCGCGTGGCGCCGGTGAGGTGATTCCGCCGAACCAGGTCCTGATCTTTGATCTTGCCCTGATCACGGTGACCCCGCCGCCCCCGCCGCCCCCCGGCAGCAAAGATCAGTAGCAACAATTCAGGCTGGAGCGGAAAAGCGCTATCATCTCGCGCGTTCAATCCGGTCAACGAGACGGAATCCATTGCTGCAGCATCTGAAACAAGCCACCGCCGCGCTCCGCAACCGGAGCGGCCGGATTTCCGGCGCGCATGTGCGGCAGGTGTTCGCGCTGCTGCTGGTGGTGGCTTCTAGCGTTCTTTTCTGGACGAGCCGCGACTATGCCGTGATAGCACCGGATTGGGACGGGCAGGTGCGCGGTATCTCCTACGATCCTAGCCATCTCTTCACGGAGAAAGAGCACCGGAAGGTTTCGTCCGAGCAGATCAATCGCGACCTGGCGCAGCTCTCGCAGATCACCAATCGTGTGCGCACTTACACGGTGGCGCGCGGTCTGGATCGCGTGCCGGAAATCGCGCGTCGCTACGGCCTGACCGTTTCGATCGGCTGCTGGATCAGCACCGATCTGGAAGAGAACGCGCGCGAAGTCGATAAATGCATCCGCGTGGCGCTGAACAACCGGCGCGTCATCGACCGCGTGTTTGTCGGCAACGAAGCGATCATGTTCGGCTATGTCAGCCCCGATCAGCTGAACCGGTACATCCGGAAAGTGCGCGAGGCTTTACCCGCGCGCATCAAGGTCACGACTGCGGAGCCTTGGTCGCAATGGCTGCTGTATCCCGAGATTTCAAAGTACGTTGATATCGTTGCGGTGCACATCATTCCCTATTGGGAAGGCATTTCCATCGATGATGCGCTGACCTTCGCGCAGCACGCCTACAAGCATGTGCAGGATGCCGTGCCGAACAAGCCGATCATCGTGGGCGAATCCGGCTGGCCGTCAGAAGGGCGCACGCGCCGCTTTGCCGAACCATCGCTCGCCAACGAAGCCTACTACGTCCGCAGCTTCGTGCAGCTCGCGATGCAGAAGGGGTGGGACTACTACCTGATCGAGGCTTACGACCAGCCGTGGAAGGGCGGCATGGGCGGCATGGAAGGCGCAGTCGGCGCCTATTGGGGCCTCTTCGATGCGCAAGGGCATCCAAAATACGCCTTCGCCGGCATGCTGCGCAATTTCCCGCAATGGCGGACATATGCGTTTCTGGCGGGCCTGTTTTCGCTGCTGCTGGGCTTGCTAATTTTGAGCCGCATGCCGCGGGTGCGGCAGCCAGGCTACCTGGTGATGGGCGCGCTGGTGGCGCTGATCACCACCGGATTGTTGGTGCTGATCGATGCGACATCGCTGGAATACATCCAGCCGAGCGACATCACCGTCATCCTGGCCATGGTGCCGCTCATTCTGCTGGCGGGCACGGTAATCCTCACCGAGGGGATAGAGCTGGTGGCGAGCTTGTGGCGCATGGAGCGGCGCGCGGTCCCCGTCGCCATTCCGCAGGAGCCGCCACGCGTTTCCATCCATGTGCCGACCTATAACGAGCCGCCGGCGATGGTGATCGAAACACTAAATGCGCTGGCGCGTCTCGATTACGAGAATTTCGAAGTCATCGTGCTGGACAACAACACGCCGGACGCCGCGGTTTGGCGGCCCGTGGAAGCGCATTGCGAAACACTGGGGCCCCGCTTTCGCTTCTTCCATCTCGATGGCGTGCAGGGTTTCAAGGCCGGCGCGTTGAACGAAGCGCTGAAGCAGACCGACTCCGATGCAGAGTACATTGCCGTCATCGACAGCGATTATCAGGTCGAGCCGTTCTGGCTGCGCCGCGCACTGCCGTATTTCGCTGCACCGGAGATTGCGCTGGTACAGGGCCCGCAGGACTACCGCGATGGCGCTGAAAGCATGTTCAAATCGATGTGCTACGAAGAGTATCGTGGTTTCTTCCACATCGGCATGGTGGAGCGGAACGAAAACGACGCCATCATCCAGCACGGCACCATGACGATCGTGCGCCGGAGCGCGCTCGAACAGGTGGGCGGCTGGAGCACCTGGTGCATCACGGAAGACACCGAGCTTGGATTGAAATTGTTCGAGGCCGGCTATGGTGCGGCCTATATTTCCGAGAGCTTGGGCAAGGGACTGACGCCGGACACGCTCGGCGCCTTCATGACGCAGCGCCATCGCTGGGTCTACGGGGCCATGCAGATCATGAAGCGGCACGCGGGCGCCATCTTTTTCGGCCGCAAGAAGCTGCATTGGGCCCAGCGCTATCATTTTCTCAGCGGCTGGCTGCCCTGGATTTCTGATGGCCTGGCGCTGGTCATCACCGTCTTTGCGCTGTTCTGGACGTTCCTGATGAGCATCGCACCGCGGCATTTCGATGTGCCGATGATGGTGTTGTCGGGAGCCGCGATCGCGCTGTTCGCGGCGAAAACATTCAAGACCCTGCTCCTCTATCCAAAGAAGGTCCGCTCCGGCGTTAAGGGCGCAATATTTGCGTCGATCGCCGGCCTTGCGCTCACCCACACGGTGGCGAAGGCGGTGTGGAGCGGCATGTTCACATCGCGCAAGCCGTTCCTGCGCACGCCAAAATGCGAGGACCAGGCTTCGTTGGGCCAGGTGCTGCGGCTGGCCTGGCAGGAAACCGCGCTGCTACTGCTTGGGGTCGCCGCGATCATCGCAGTGATGGTGAGCCGCGGTTTCGACGATCCCGCGGCAGATTTGTGGATGGGCATGCTCGCGATCCAGAGTCTGCCCTATCTGGCAACAGTGATGACGGCCGTGTTGAGCGCCCGCTCCAACGCCCGTGCAAGGCACTCGGCGGTTGTCGTTCCGCTCCCCTTATCCGCGCCTGAGGAGCCGGTGCTGCCCAAGGCGGCCTAGTTCAGATCGCGATCACCTTTCCCGGATTGAGGATGTTGTTGGGATCGAGGGCGCGTTTCAACGCGCGCATGGTTTCGATTTCCGCGGCGCTCTTGTAGCGCAGAATTTCGTCGCGCTTCATCACGCCGATGCCATGTTCGGCACTGATCGATCCGCCGAACGCATGCACAATGTCGTGCACCACGCGATTGATCTCCTCCCAGCGGGCAACAAAGGCCGCGTTGTCGCCGCCTTTGGGTGCGCTCAAATTGAAGTGGATATTGCCGTCGCCCAGATGTCCGAACGGTACCGGGCGAGTTCCTGAGATGAGCACCTCAACGGCTGCAATGCCGCGGGCGAGAAACTCCGGAATTGCGGCAACTGGTACCGAGACATCGTGCTTGATGGAGCCGCCCTCGTATTTCTGCGCTTCCGACAGGCTTTCCCGCAATCGCCACAGATTGGTGCGCTGCGCTTCGCTGCCGGCGATCACCGCGTCGGCTACGGTTCCATCCTGCACGGCGGAGGCTAGCGCCTGTTCTATCGTGCTTTGCAGGTTGCCCGCGGTTCCACTACTAGCTTCAAGCAGCACATACCAACGCGAGGGTGAGGCAAGCGGCTCGGCGGTCTGCGGAATGTGGGCGAGCACCATCTCCAGGCCAAGGCGCGGCATTAGCTCGAATGCTGAGAGCAGACCGCCAGTGGCGCCTTGGAGGCGATGCAATAGTGTAATCGCCGATTGGACGTCAGGAACAGCAACGAAGGCCGTGACGCGCTCGACCGGTTTGGGGAACACTTTCAAAGCTGCGGCGGTAATAACTCCAAGCGACCCTTCCGCACCAATGAACAGCTGCTTGAGATCGTAACCCGTGTTGTCCTTGCGCAACGTGCGCAGAAGATCGAGCACGCGGCCGTCCGCCAGCACCACTTCCAACCCCAGCACAAGTTCGCGCATGTTGCCGTAGCGCAGCACGTTCACGCCGCCGGCGTTGGCCGAGATGTTGCCACCAATCGTGCAGCTTCCCTCTGAGGCGAGGCTGAGGGGAAAATAGCGATCCGCCTCATCCGCTGCCCGTTGCAAGTCAGCGAGAATGACGCCTGCTTCGACGACAACCGACATTCCGTCCGCGTCAACCCTTCGGATTTGGTTCATCCGCGAGAGGCTGAGCAACACTTCGTCATTAAAAGGAATCTGCCCGCCCACCAGGCCCGTGTTACCGCCTTGCGGCACAACAGGCGTGCGCGTCTCGTTGCAGATTGTGAGTATCTGGCTAACCTGCGCGGTTGTTTGCGGCTTCAGCAGCAGCGGAGATCGCCCCCGATATTTGCCGCGCCATTCGAGCAAGTGCGGGGCGATGTCCTGCGGGTCTTCAGTAAAGCCTTTCGCCCCCACGGTCTCTTTCAGGCGTGCAACAACAGCGGGATCAATGCTCATGGCATCTCGCGCGGGGCAGCAGCGCGGCGCAACCGGTCATTGATCGCTTCGCCAAGACCATGTTCCGGAATCGCCATCACGGCGATGCGGCGTGCGCCAGTGGCATCCAGTTCGCGCAACATCGCGAACAGATTCGCCGCCGCTTCTTTGAGGTCGCCTGATGGGCTCAAATTTCGAACCTCGGCTGCGCCGTCCGGCACATCGGAACCGAACGCAAGCAACGTCTCTTCAGGTTCAACGGTTCGCGCGTTCAACCGCAGGGGCGCGCACGGCGCGTAGTGACTGGCCAGTTGCCCGGGCGAGGAAATCGTGCTCTCCGCCGGCGTCCCCAGGGGCCCGGCAACGCGCTCGATGTCTTCGCGCGCAATCGCGCCCGGCCGCAGCAGGACCGGTTTGTTTTGTTCGAACCCAACCACCGTGGATTCAATGCCACCGGGTGTCGGACCACCATCCAGTATAAGTTCCACCCGGTCCCCCAGATCATCAGTCACGTGTTCCGCCGTGGTCGGGCTGACATGACCGGAGCGGTTGGCGCTGGGTGCCGCAATCGGAATGCCGCTTTGGGCAAGGATCTGCTGGGCGATGGGGTGTGAAGGCACGCGCAAGGCCACAGTATCCAATCCGGCACTGACCAGCAGCGATAGTGGACAATTCGTTTTGCGTGGCAGAACCAATGTCAATGCGCCGGGCCAAAACTGTCCTGCCAGCGTATTCGTGGGAGGTGTGAATTCTGCGAGAGCGTGCGCCGCTTCGAGATTGCGAACATGGACGATCAGCGGATTGAAGCGTGGCCGGCCCTTCGCTTCGAAAATGCCCGCGACTGCGCCGTCATCCATGGCGTTTGCGCCAAGTCCGTACACCGTCTCCGTGGGAAACGCGACCAAGCCGCCCCGCCGCAAGATCTCCGCTGCGTGCACGATGTGAGAATCGTTTGCGGAAAAGACGTTGCCGGCCCGAGTATCCATCGCGGCATTGTAGAGTCTCTGCTGCCTCTAGGGGAGGGCGGCCCCCAGGTCATCAGCTCTTCGTTGCCGTCAGGTCTACGTTGACCGTCACCGCATGGGCGACCGGGTCTGGCTTGGCCCACTCGCCGGTGCCCACATTGAAATCCGTCCGCATCACCTGCGCGTGCCCCACCACATGGGCGGAATTGCCGGACAAAGTCAGCGTGAATGGCAAGGCGATGTTGCGCGAAACGCCTTTGATGGACAGCGTGCCAGCCGCGACGTAGTCGTTCCCACTTTTGTGCGTGAAGCCCGTGGTACGGAATACGGCATTGGGGAACTGCGAGACAGCAAAACCGTCCGCGCTCTTGATGCCGCCATCGGTCTCCGCATCGCCGGAGGTTTCGCTGCCGAGATCGATCGTGATCTCCGCGTGCGAGTGGGCGAGGTCGGCAGGATCGAAATCGATGTCGGATTTCCACGAACGGAACGCGCCGTTAAACGGTTGCCCACCCCAGCTCACCGTAAAGCCGAGCTTGCTCTTCGCCGTATCGACCTTCCAGCGCTGGGCTGCCGAAGCAGGAGCCATCAGCAGCGCAATGGCCGCGATGGAAATGACAATTTGCCTCATGTTCCCTCCACCGTCGACCACGGCCACATGCGTCGAAACACATCGTCGCCGCGGAAGAAATGGTGATAAAGCGCGGCCCCGATATGCAGCACCAGAAGAATTGCCGCAGCGTAGGCAAACTTTTCGTGCAGCTCGTGATAGAAGTCGGCATTTACCACCTTCGCGGCGTGAGGCTGATTGGCGAGAAACGGGATATTGGGCCACCGAAACAGCCAGAAATAGATTGTTGGAATGCCGCGGGGCGACGATGACGCCCAGGCCCATCCCATCAGCGGAATTCCGATGATCAGCGCGTAAAAGAGATAGTGTGTGCCGCGCGCCAGCACACGCAGCGTCATGCTCATTCCGGCCGGCAGAGGCGGGACAGGATTGACCAGGCGCCACGCCAGACGCAGGACACTCAGCATCAATATGGTCAAGCCGATCGATTTGTGCAGCTGAACGGCATCGAAATGCCACCACGCATCGTCAGGCAACACGTTTGCAAGCAAGAAACCGCTGCACAGATTTCCGATGATCAGCAGCGCGATCAGCCAATGCAACGTCATCGCCACGGTTCCGTAGCGGGTCCGCGTATTGGCCGCTGCCGTCATGCGAAAAATGCTCCTGACCGGTTCGCCGTGCATCATGAGCAAGCGGGCTGCTCATGCAAGGGCACGGCTTGACGTGAAATGCAGCATCTTTCCATAGTCGCCGCGACTGACACTGGGAACTTCCGTGAGTGTGACAGAGGCGGCCGCGCGGCCCGGCAGCAATCTCGACTATCCGTTTTCCGTCCGGCCGGAGCTAGGCCAAGCGATGGAAGTGGCGCCGGGTGTGCATTGGGTGCGTATGCGGCTGCCCATGCAGCTCAATCACATCAATCTGTGGCTGCTGGAAGACGGCGACGGCTGGACGGTAGTCGATACGGGCATCAACGACACCACCACAGCCGATGCGTGGAAGGTGTTGTTCGCGGACGCGATGGGCGGACGGCCAGTGAAGCGGGTGATCGTCACGCACCTGCATCCGGATCACGTGGGCCTCGCCGGCTGGCTGGTGAAAAAGTTCGGCGTGGTGCTGTGGATGACGCGCACGGATTATCTCATGTGCCGCAACCTGGTGGCCGACACGGGCCAGGAGGCACCGGAGGAAGGCGTGCGCTTCTATTACGCCGCAGGTTTTCCCGATGAAGCCATTGAGGGATACAAGGCGCGGTTCGGTTTTTTCGGCCGTGGCGTGTATCGCCTGCCACAAGCCTATCGCCGCATGCAGGAAGGTGACCGTATTCAAATAGGCAAACGTGAGTGGCAGGTGGTGGTGGGGCGCGGGCATGCGCCGGAGCATGGTTGCCTTTGGTGTGCCGAGGACAATCTCTTCATCTCCGGCGATCAGATTCTGCCGCGTATTTCCTCCAACGTCAGCGTGTTTCCCACCGAGCCGGAAGGCAATCCACTGCAGGACTGGCTCGATTCGTGCGCCAAGCTTCGTGACCTGATTCCGGATGAGGCCCTGATCCTACCTTCCCACAACGAACCGTTCCGCGGGGCGCCGCGGCGCCTCACCGAACTGATCGACACGCACGAAGAGAACTTGGAGAAGCTGCTCGTCCTCTGCGCAGAGCCGCAGCGGGCAGTGGATGTGTTCCCGGCGCTGTTCCGCAGCCGCATCACCAGCGGCAATTACGGCATGGCGACGGGCGAAAGCATCGCGCATTTGAATTGTTTGATGGCGCGCGAACGCATGCGGCGCACCCCCGATGCGGACAGCGTGAATTGGTATCAGACGCTGTGACTACAGCACCGCCTGGAGCCCGTGCGAGAACAGGCAGGCGAGGACACGCCCCGCAGTCTTCGTCGTATGCCAAATCGCGGTTTGAACCTGCGCCGGGGCGCTATAGTGCGAAGCGGCGTGGGCCATGTGGCCGGCGTTGCCGGATCCCATGCCCGTGCCAGCAACAGCAAGCGCAATGGCAATGACGACAATTCCGACTTTGGCGAGGTAATAGCGGCGATCCATTTCGTCCTCCACGGATGAATCGACGGTTTGCTGTTAACATTTATTTCGTTGGCAGCCAATCAGGGCTGGCATGACATTTACGCAAGGTCTGGCCGTGCTTCACAGAACTGTCGCGTTCTTCGCGGTCCTGTCGGGGACTTTTGCTTCTCCTGCAGCCGCTTTAACGGCCTGTTTGCCGCCGGACGGCGGCAAAGCGCGGATTACGAGCGTCGCGGACAACGGCGTTCTGATCCTGAAGGGTCACCGCACTGTGAAGCTGGAGGGGCTGCTGTGGCCATCCGAGAGAGATGCGGCACGCCGCCGGCAAGCAACTGCCGCTCTGCGCCAGTTCGCATCCGGCCACGAAATTCACCTGCGGGTTGGCATGCCAAAGCTCGATCGCTATGAACGGCTGCGCGCGCAGGTAGTCCTTCCGGATGGGACGTGGCTGCAACAGGCATTGCTGTTGCGCGGGCTTGTGCGCGTATCGATTGCGCCCGACCGCCGCGAATGCGCACAAGAACTCTACGCCGCCGAAGAAAAAGCGCGGAACGAGGGTTTGGGATTGTGGGCGTTGCCGGCATACGCCGTCCGCCATCCGGAGTCATTACACTGGTCTGACCTTGGCACTTTCCAGATTATCGGGGGCAGGGTGCTTAACGTGAAAGTTAGTGGCGGACGCGCTTATCTGAATTTCGGCCGCGACTGGCGCACCGACTTCACAGTCACGATTGCACCCGAAGACATGAAGACGTTTCGGCACGCCGATTTCGATCCACACAGCTATGCCGGCAAACGTGTCCGGGTCCGGGGCTTCATCGATCGCCTGCACGGCTACGAGATCGAAGCTGCTGCGCCTGAAGCGATCGAAGTGGTGAACTGACCGCCGCCCCAGATGCAAAAAAGGCCCGGAGTTCATCCGGGCCTCTTGTGACTCTTGATCTTGGTATGATCAGGCGGCCTTTTTCAGCAACGCGCCTTCGACGCGCTTCACGGCGCTCTGCTCATCTATGCGCTCGACGGCGGCGAGCTCGCGCGCCATGCGGGCTAGGGCGGCTTCATAGAGCTGCCGCTCGGAATAGGACTGTTCGGGCTGGCCCGACGCGCGGTGGAGATCGCGGACCACCTCAGCGATGGAAACCAGATCGCCCGAATTGATTTTCGCTTCGTACTCCTGCGCCCGGCGCGACCACATGGTTCGCTTGATGCGGGCGCGGCCCTTCAGCGTGTTGAGCGCGCTCGACACGACATCGGGGGAGGACAGCTTGCGCATGCCGACGGCCTTGGCCTTCGCGGTGGGAACACGCAGGGTCATCTTGTCCTTCTCGAAGGTGATCACGAACACCTCGAGCTTCATGCCCGCAACCTCCTGCTCCTCAACCCGTGTGATCCTGCCGACGCCATGGGTCGGGTACACCACGTGATCGTTCGCCTTGAATTCGAGCTTCCGATTGGAATTGGCCGGAACCTTCTTTTTTGCCACTGCCGTTGTCATTTCTTATCCATTCCTCAAAATCTGACCGACCTGCTCAGGCACAGCGTCCCGCAACGCTGCACTGCAACATCCAACCCCTTTTTGACTGACGGCACGCATCGGTCCGTCCGAAACCAACGCGGTGGAGAAGAACCAAGCGCGCTAATGCGCGAATCCCTCTCCTGATGCCGACATTGAGGCTTATAGCCGAAGTTTACGGTTTTGTGAAGGCCAAACTGCGTCAAGCCTTTGATCACAAAGGACTTATTTTGTCCCGATGCAGAGAATTGCGAGTGTTTTCATATTGTTAGCCAAGATGCAGCTGACACGGCGTCAGTCGGTGAGATCGACGGCGCAAGGTTGTTTCAGGAACCGTCGCCCGGTTTATCGGAAAAGAACTTTTCGAACTTCTCCGGCATGCCGTCAAATTCCTTCGCATCTGCGGGAGGCGTGCCCTTGCGCGTGATGTTGGGCCATTTTTTTGAATAGTCGGCGTTCAGGGTTAGCCACTGCTCCAAGCCCGGCTCGGTGTCCGGCTTGATGGCCTCCGGGGGGCATTCGGGCTCGCACACCCCGCAATCGATGCAAATGTCCGGGTCGATCACCAGCATGTTTTCACCCTCGTAAAAGCAGTCCACGGGGCAGACTTCCACGCAGTCCATGTACTTGCACTTGATGCAGGCGTCGGTGACGACGAAGGTCATCGGGAACTCCGAAAGCGGTTCGTCCCTTACGCGGCAGAGGCGGCCTGATCAAGCCGTCCGGTGTCGCTGAGGACTTGATACAGCGCTTGTGCTTCCGGCGCCGGACCGCGGCGAACGCCAAGGGCCTGGACGCGAACGACAGCGACATCACGATGGCCGCGCGGAACGGTAAGAACGTCGCCCGGCTTCACCGACAAGCTGGCTTTCTCTACCCGCGCATTGTTGAGCCGCAGTACGCCGGAACAGGCCGCAGCTTGCGCCAGGCCGCGCGTCTTGTAGAAGCGCGCGTGCCACAGCCATTTGTCGATGCGGAGCGACTCAGTTGGCATTCAGCAATATCTTCAGTTGTGCAAAGGGCGAGTCCGGTATTTCACGCAGTTTGCTCGGCTTGCTCCGTTCTTGATCCTTGCGAACCTGTCGCGGTTGCGGCTTCGCGTTGGCGCGCCACACACTTGTGGGTTGTTCGGCGCTGCCGACGCTTACGCGGCTCCAACCCAGCTCCGCGAGCACCCGTTCGAGGGTTTCGCGATCGCAGCCGAGCAGGGAGAGAAGTTTTGGCATCAGCGCATCGGCTGTGCCGCCATTGCGTGTTGCCTCCTCCAATTCCTCTTCGACGCGATCCAGCATGTCGAGGCGGATGGCACGGCCAGCGATCACCTTGAAGCCGGCCGCTTCGACAAAGCCGCGCAGACGTTCGTCGTCGACCTCGAAGGAGGTGAGGCCGGCAGGCGGCGCTGGCGGAATGCGATCGAGGCGATGCTTCACGGCCCATAGCAGGGCCAGCAGCGAAGCGGCATCGGGGCGGATCAGTTTCGGCAGGTAGATCGAGCGGCGGGCGAAGCGCACGCTGAAACCGCGAAGTCCGCGCATGGCCACGCGCGCGTCCGGTGGCAGAGTTGCGCTCTTCACATCGAGGGAACCCAGCGCTTCGCACAATTGATGCGCGATGCCCCGCGCTTCCGGCTCCAGCGCCACCGGCGACCCGGCCTTTACATCCGCCGCCTTGCGCAGTGCAACCAACGGTTCGAGGCGCAGCGCGATGCGTTTTTCGATCCAGTCATCCAGCCGGGTTTGAATGCGTTGGCGTAGCTCTGGCGGCAGGTGATCATCCGCCTGCACTTGAACAATTGGGCGCAACGCACTCACACCGGCACGCAATTGCCCGACGATGGCCCCTTCCCACCACAAGCGGCCGTGCTCGCTGAGTGTGATGTCGGTCTCCGCAGCATTCGCAAGACGGTTTGAACGCGCGTTGAATTCGCCTTCCAATCCCTTTAGCGCCGCGGCACGCAAGGTTCGGCCATGAATGCCTTCGGCTCTCGGATCGGGCGTGAAACGAAAGCCTTCCAGCTTGCCGATAACTTCGCCACCGAGTTCGACGCCGCCGGATTCATCCAGCTTGATATCGTAGACATCATCTTCGCGCAGGCGTTTCATCAGCGCGGAAGTGCGGCGGTCGATGAAGCGTTGCGTCAGCCGCTCGTGCAGTGCATCCGACAAGCGATCCTCAATAGCTCGCGTGAGTTCCTGCCAATGCGCGGGATCGCGCACCCACCCGGGACGGTGCGCGGCGTAGGTCCAGGTGCGGATTTGCGCGAGGCGTCCGGACAATGTCGCCACGTCGCCCTCGGTTTCGCACAACCGCTCCACCTGGCGCGCCAGCCAGTCTTCCGGCAGCGCACCGTGTTCGCTCATGAGATGGCGGTAGATCTGCTCCACCAGCTTCACATGCTCGTCGGGCGATAGCTTGCGAAAATCCGGCAGCTGGCAGGCATCCCACAACGTCTTCACCGCCGCAGGCGCGGCGGCCATGGCGCGAATCTCGTCATGCTCGGAAAGAATGCGAACCGAGACGAAGTCCATCGCCGGGCGTGCTTTCACCAGTCCGCGTGCCGGCGGCGGCTCTTCCAATGTCGCAAGCAACGCATCCAGCGAGCGGAAGGAGAGTGCGGAATTGCGGTATTGCAGCACGCGCACGGGCTCGTAGCGGTGGCTTTCGACACGGCCGACAAGTTCTTCGTCCAGCGCCGCGGCTTCGGCGGTGACACCAAAGGTACCGTCATTCATGTGGCGGCCGGCACGGCCGGCGATTTGACCAATCTCCTCCGGTCTTAGCGAGCGCACGCCGATGCCGTCGAACTTCTCCAGCGCAGAGAAGGCAACATGATCGACATCCATATTGATACCCATGCCGATCGCGTCAGTCGCTACCAGGAAATCGACATCGCCGGATTGATAGAGCGCCACTTGCGCATTGCGCGTGCGCGGGGAGAGGGCGCCCAGCACCACCGCGGCGCCGCCACGCTGCCGCCGCACCAGTTCCGCCAGTCCGTACACATCGTCAGCGGAGAACGCGACGACGGCGGAGCGCCGGGGGAGGCGGGTGAGCTTCTTCGCGCCGGTGTAGGCGAGATCGGAGAACCGTGGCCGCGTAATGAAGTGCGCCTGTGGCACAAAACGCTGGATAGCGCCGCGCATGGTTTCGGCGCCGAGGAACATCGTCTCTTCCTCGCCCCGTGCGTTCAGAAGCCGGTCGGTAAACACGTGCCCGCGCTCGGCATCGGAGCAAAGCTGAATCTCATCCACCGCCACGAAGGCGGTGCGCAGGTCGAGCGGCATCGCCTCCACGGTGCAGACGAAATACTTTGCTTCCGGCGGCACGATCTTCTCTTCGCCGGTGATCAGCGCGGTGAGATTCTGGCCCTTCACACCCGTGATCCGGTCGTAGACTTCGCGGGCCAGCAGGCGCAGCGGCAGGCCGATCATGCCCGAGCGGTGCGCCAGCATCCGCTCGATGGCGAAGTGGGTCTTGCCGGTATTCGTGGGGCCAAGAACAGCGGAAATGCGGCTGAAGCTTTCGGGCTTCACCGACCCGCCGGACGCGCGCGAGACTTTCATGATGGGCCTAATATGGCGTTTTCGCCGCCGGCCGCAATTGCACGGGCCGCTCTCGTGAGCTCTATGCGGTGGCGGGATATGGTTGCGCCGGGCCCCATTTGGTGGCGTTGATGCCCATGATCACCAACCACAAGCCCAGCAATGCCTCCCCGGCCTCGCCCGGCAAATAGCCGTAGCCGTGCATGGCCGCAGCGAGTGGTGGAAGGACGAAATGGGCACCGCCACTGATCAGGTATCCGATCCCGCCCAGCCCCAGGAGCACACCAAGGGACCGTGGAAGGAAGCTCGAGCGGGCGATCAGGTAGCCGATCAGCGAACACTGCACGCCGAAACAGAGCATGCCGCTGACGAGGGTCTCGGGGCGCAAGCGCAGGAGCGCGAACACGATGCTTCTAACAGGTTCCGCTTGGGGGCTTGCGAGCACATCCCGGAAGACGAAGGGAGAAACGTCACTTGCGACGTTGGCCATCCATATGGTGCATCCGGCAATGCTGAACAGCGTGGCAATGAGGGAGAGGGTTTTGTCTACCGGTGCAAGGAGCCGATAAAGAATCGCCGTCAGCGCTAGGTACGCAGCCGTTCCGGCGAACTCGAGCGTAAATCCCAGGCGATACAGCTGTTCGTTGGCGAAGATGCTGCGGATCGTCCCAGCGGGATCGTGGGACAAAACAAGCTTGTCACGCACATAGGCTTCGGCAAACAGGCCGCACGCGATGCATGTGAGCCAAAGAATGCCGGCAACCCGCGCCCACGTCCGCGGCGCAGTCACGGACACCCCAGCACGACAACAATGGACATTGCTGAACTTGCTCCCCTCCGGCGCCCCAGTAATTGGGGTCTGCCGGCATGCGGGACAAGAGGCACACCCCTAACGTCTTGGGCGATACACAATTCCGACTCTCGTCGCGGCGCGGGCTGCGTTGTCATGAGGTTGCCTTTTTCCATCACGCAGCAATCCATTCACGAGACCATCAGCGCATCCATCCGCGCAACGAATGCAGCACCGTCACACTGCTGCCTGCGCACGGGCACCGCAAAGAATGAGAAGTGCGCCAGCAATTGCGCCAACGGCCGTTCGAACTTTGATTTGTGCGCCCCTCGCTTGCGCATCTCCCAGACCGATGAAGTGGGGCAATATTCCGGAAGCCTCTCGTCGGCGTTTGGGCCGCCCCGTTCGATTTCTTAGGCCTGTGACGCTTTTTTGTCTGTGGACAGAATAATTAAGAAGAGGAACGCCTTTGGCACGGATGACGTCCGAATCACTAACCGAATCAATATCTTGGTCCGTTCTCATACAAGGCGTTGGATGTCAACCTGGAAGGAACGCAAAATATGGGAAGAAGGACGAGCGATGGCAGCAGTCCGGCAACCGCAGCAGACAGGCTCGTGACGCTAGCATTTTTCGGTCTCTGATCGGTAATTATAGGCCAACTTCTAGAAAACATACACACAGCCGTTGACATATATCCTAATACCCTATAGATACGAAACAAGAACAGGAGAAGGTGCATGGAGACTGATGAACGGGATCTACGGATAGCCGCAGCCTTGGAAGAGGAATTTCAGAGCTGCCATGGACTGCTCACCGGCGCTCTGGCGCATATAGAAAAGCGGGGAAGCTTTGAGACATGGGAGATGCGCCCCGTGCTTGGGCTTATGAGGGCAACCGCGCAGCTGGCTACAACTATCAGCCGCTTGTCCGGCAAATCGCCGCCGAAAAATTTTGAAAACGGCGGTTCAATTCGGCAATAAAGTTTCGTCGAGGTGGATTTGGACCTGCATCGTCCACGAGGCGCGCCGAAGGGAAACCAGAACCGCCTGAAGCATGGCCGCTTCAGTGCGGAATCGATGACCAAGCGCAAACTGGTCCGCGAAGCGATTTGCTCCGCGCGGAAGACCCTGCAAGAGGCGATGATCGCGTTGCAGTTTGATCGAATGCGCGCGGCTCGCAATACTGCCGCCGGGAGAAGCGGCCATGATGACGCGCGATGATTGGAACAAGCTGGCGCAGAAGGAATTGCGCGAGCGGCCGCTCGATTCGATAGATTGGCACACGCCCGACGGTTTCGCGGTGAAGCCGCTCTACACAGCCGCCGACCTGGAGAGCATCGAAACCGATACACTGCCTGGTTTCGCGCCGTTCACCCGCGGCGTGCGCGCCACCATGTATGCCGGCCGCCCGTGGACCGTTCGCCAGTACGCGGGCTTCTCCACCGCAGAAGAATCCAACGCGTTCTACCGCAAGAACTTGGCGGCGGGGCAGATGGGGCTTTCCATCGCCTTCGATCTACCGACGCATCGCGGCTACGACAGCGATCATCCCCGCGTCACCGGCGATGTCGGCAAGGCCGGCGTCGCCATCGATTCCATCGAGGACATGAAGATCCTCTTTGCCGGCATTCCGCTCGACAAGATGAGCGTGTCGATGACGATGAACGGTGCCGTCATTCCCACGATGGCCAATTACATCGTGGCGGCGGAAGAGCAGGGCGTCCCGCCGGAGAAGCTCTCCGGGACGATTCAGAACGACATCCTGAAAGAGTTCATGGTGCGGAACACCTACATCTACCCGCCCGAACCGAGCATGCGCATCGTCGCGGACATCATTGAATTCACCGCCCGGCGGATGCCGAAATTCAATTCCATCTCGATTTCCGGGTACCACATGCACGAGGCGGGCGCGACCGCGGTGCAGGAACTTGCCTACACCTTGGCGGACGGCATCGAATATGTGCGCGCGGCGAAGGCGCGCGGGCTGGACGTCGACAAGTTCGCGCCGCGGCTATCGTTCTTCTTCGGCATCGGCATGAATTTCTTTTTCGAGGTCGCCAAACTGCGCGCCGCGCGGCTGTTGTGGTCGAAGATTATGCAGGGCTTCGGCGCGAAGAACCCCGAGAGCCTGATGCTCCGTACGCATTGCCAAACCTCCGGTGTTTCGCTTACGGAGCAGGATCCATACAACAACATCGTGCGCACGGCGTACGAAGCGCTGGCGGCGGTGCTGGGCGGCACACAGTCCCTGCACACAAATTCATTCGACGAAGCCATCGCGTTGCCCACCGAATTCTCCGCCCGCATCGCGCGCAACACACAACTCATCCTGCAGCACGAGACGCAGGTGACGCGCGTGGTCGATCCGCTAGCCGGCTCCTACTATGTCGAGGCGCTGACGCATGCGCTCGCCACGCATGCACAGGCCATCATCGACGATGTCGAAGCTATGGGCGGCATGACGAAAGCCGTGGACGCCGGCATTCCCAAATTGCGCATCGAGGAAGCGGCGGCGCGGCGGCAGGCCCGCGTGGATAAGGGCGAGGACATCATCGTTGGCGTCAACCGCTTCGAGCCGGAAGGGCAGGATCATCTGCCGGTGCGCGAAATCGACAATTCGGCGGTGCGCGCGCAACAAATTGCGCGCCTGAACGAGGTGAGGGCGAAGCGCGATGCCGCCAAAGTGAAGGCGGCACTTGAGGCGCTCACGGCGGGCGCGCGTGGTAACGCCAATCTGTTGGAGCTGGCGGTAGACGCCGCGCGTGCACGTGCGACTGTGGGGGAGATTTCAGACGCCATGGAAAGCGTGTTCGGCCGCCATCGCGCCAACATCCGTGCCATCTCTGGCGTGTATGGTTCGGCCTACGAAGGCGACAACGAGTTCGCTTCGCTGCTTGGTGCCGTTGAAGCCTTCGCGAAGGAAGAGGGCCGGCGGCCACGCATCTATGTCGCCAAGATGGGACAGGATGGCCACGACCGCGGCGCCAAGGTGATCGCGACCGCGTTTGCCGATCTCGGTTTCGACGTGGACATCGGCCCGCTGTTCCAGACGCCGGAGGAAGTCGCGAAGAACGCGATGGAATCCGATGTGCATGTGATCGGTGTCTCCAGCCAGGCAGCGGGGCACAAGACCCTCGTGCCGCAATTGCTGGCGGCGCTGAAGGATCAGAAGGCAGACGACATTCTGGTGATTGTCGGCGGCGTCATTCCGCAGCAGGACTATGCCTTCCTGCAGAACGCCGGCGTGGCGGCCATCTTCGGGCCCGGCACCAACATCCCCGAAGCCGCCACACGTGTGCTGCAACTCATCCGTACACGGAAGATAGATCAAGCGGCGGAGTAACTATCGCCTCATCCCACGGCCGGAGATGGCGTGCCAGACGAGAATGACGATCACGGCGCCGATGATGGCGATCACCATCGAGGTGAGGTTGAAGCGCATCGGGTCGTGATGGCCAAAGTATGAAAAGAGCCAGCCGCCAACCACTGCGCCGATCAAGCCCAGCACGATATCCGCAAGACACCCGGAGCCGCGGCCGCTCACCGCCTTGCTGGCAATGAAGCCGCTGATAAGCCCCAGCACGATCCAACCCAAGATCGACATCGCCCGTATCCCTTTTGCGCGGCACGCAAGCTAGGTACTGATGGGCTATCCGGCAAGGGATTCGGAAGAGCGTGAAATACGGCATTCGCGATCTATGGCGCAGCCTCGGCCCCGGCCTCATCACCGGCGCGGCCGATGACGATCCCAGCGGCATCGCCACCTACAGCCAGGCGGGTGCGCAATTCGGCTACGCGCTCACCTGGACGATGTTTCTCACCCTGCCGTTCATGGCGGCCATCCAGATCATCAGCGCCAGCATCGGCTGGGCGACGGGCGAAGGTCTTGCGCGCAGCATCGGAAAGCGATTGCCGCGTCCGGTACTGCTCGCCTTGGTGGCGCTACTCGTTGTTGCCAACACCGCCAACATTACAGCCGATTTGGTCGCCATGGGCGAGGCGCTCAATCTGGTGATCGGCGGCCCGGCCGTCGCCTATGCAATCGGCTTCGGCGTGTTGTGCCTCGTCGCGGAGATTGTGATTCCCTATCACCGCTACGCCGGCTACCTGAAGTTTCTCACTTTCGTTCTGTTCGTCTATGTGGCGACGGCTTTCACCGTGCACATCCCATGGGGCACCGTGCTGCGCTCCACCGTGCTGCCGGATTTTTCACTCGGGCGCGACGCTTTGCTGACTATCGTGGCGGTGTTCGGCACCACGATCAGCCCATACCTGTTCTTCTGGCAGGCGGCGCAAGAAGCGGAGGAATCCCGCCTCAGCTATCGCGCAAAAGCAAAAGCGGCACTCAGCCCGGCTGCATTCCGGCATATCGCCATCGACACCTGGACGGGTATGACGATGTCGAACGTAGTCGCCTTCTTCATCATTGTGACCACGGCGGCCACCTTGCACGCACACGGCATCACGAAGATCGACACGGCGGCGCAGGCTGCGGAGGCATTGAAGCCCATCGCCGGCACCTTCGCTTTCGCATTGTTCTCGGCCGGAATCATCGGCACGGGACTGTTGGCCGTACCGGTACTGGCGGGCTCGGCTGCCTATGGAGTCGCCGAAGCCTTTCGCTTGCGCGGCAGTCTCGAAATGCCGGCGAGCCGCGCCATCGGTTTCTATGCCATCGTGAGCGCAGCGACTTTGGCGGGCGCGGCACTCACCATTTCCAAGGTCGATCCGATCGACATGCTGTTCTGGGCTGCGGTGATCAACGGCGTCCTCGCCGTGCCGATCATGTTTGCGATGATGCTGGTCGTCTCGCGCAAGGATGAGAAGCTCAACCTGCCGCGCTGGCTGAAGGTACTCGGCTGGCTCGCGGCCGCTTTGATGGCAATCGCCGTTGCATTGCTGCTGTGGTCGGAAGCGACCAGTTAGTCCATCGTCACCACGACTTTGCCCTGGGCCTTGCGGTCCATCAGCAGACGGATCGCTTCGCCGGCGCGGGCGAGCGGAATGTGTGCGGACACATGCGGCTTGAGCTTGCCGTCGGAAATCATGCCGAGCAATTTCTGCAGCGACTCGTGTGCATGCCGCGGATCGCGCATGGTGGAAGCGCCCCAGAAGACACCGACGATCTGGCTGCCCTTCAGCAACGCGAGATTGAGTGGCACTTTGGGGATGTTGCCAGCCGCAAAGCCGATCACCAGATAACGGCCATTCCAATTCATCGCGCGCAGGCCCGGTTCGGCGTAGTCGTCGCCGACCGGGTCGTAGAGCACATCGGCACCGCTTCCGCCGGTCAGCCGCTTGATTTCCTCGGACATCGCTTTCTGGTGATCGCGGGACAACGGTACGGGCGGATAGACGAAGCCGTCATCGGCGCCGCGACTCTTCGCAAGGTCCACTTTCTCCTGTGACGACGCGCCGGCAATCACGCGCGCGCCAAGTGCTTTGCCGATTTCGACAGCCGCCAGACCAACGCCGCCGGCGGCTCCCAGCACCACGAGATTTTCGCCCGCCTTCAGGTTGGCGCGATCGGTCAGCGCATGCCACGACGTTCCATAAGTCACGATGAAGGACGACGCCACGTCGAACGGCACGTTCTCGGGAACGACAAGGCAGCGCCGCGCATCCGCGACCGCTTCCTCCGCAAAGCCGCCGTTGCCGATGGAGGCGGCGACACGGTCGCCAACGTGGACGTTCGTTACACCTTCGCCGACTTCCTTGATTACGCCCGCCACTTCCCCGCCCGGTGAAAAGGGCAGGGATGGTTTGAACTGGTACTTGTCCTGGATCAGCAGCACATCCGGAAAGTTGACTCCACAGGCCTTTACCGAAAGGACCACCTGACCATTGCCCGCGTCGGGGCTTGGCACCTCACGCAGTTCCAGTTCTTCCGGCGGCCCGTAGTGGGTGCAAAGCGCGGCTCTCATGAGGTTCTCCCAAGGCGGTCGCAGAAAAGCGTGAGTCTACGGAAGGCGCGGGGGTCCGCCAAGGATTGGCGATGGATGAAAACCACGCTCGCAACGTCTACATAACCAGACGGAGGGCCGTCGCTGATGGAGAGTGTCATGAGAGCTGCAACCGCGTTGGCCTTCGTATTGTGCCTTGCTCCCGCCGCCGCGTCGGCGCAGCAGAGCTGCCTCGTGTTGAACCAGATCTGGAGCTGGCGCCCGGCCGACAGTTCCAAGCGCGTCTTGATCGTGCAGGATCGAATTCATCGCGACTTCAGGGTGACGCTGGCCGGGCCTTGCCCGAACATCGACTACAATTTGCGCGCCGGCTTCGAATCGAACGGCACCTCCAATCTGGATTGTCTGCGGCGCGGCGACCTCGTGGTGCATCGTGGCTACGGCGTCGGCAATCGCTGCGTGGTACAGTCGGTTGAGCCGTACACGGCCGCGATGCAGAAGGCCGACGAGGCGGCAAAGCAGTCTCAGTGAATCTTGAGTGCCTCGATCTCGGCGTTGTTGAGCGTCGAGGCAGGGCGCCGCTCGCCGGCGACCGCATTGCGGGTGTTGAGAATTGGACAGCGCACGAGGGCCCGCGCGTCGGCGTCATCCCCCAGCAATCCAAGCTTGTCGAGCAGTGCGGCAATCGCAGTTTCCGCTGCGCGGCCGGCGCCATCATCGATCTTCAAGGCGATACCCAAACCAGCTTCGGGAACAATCGCCGCGTAGTAGGCCTCCGCACCGGCTTTGGTTGCGGCGCGTCCGCGGCTTGCCCGCATCAGAACGGTATCGCTGCGACTGGTTCCGGCCACGAGTTCGGGATGCGCAATCATCGCCTTTACGATGCGGCGCACTGCGTTCGCGCGTGCTTCCGGCAGACTGGATGGATCGGCAAGCTTCGCCAGCGCACGCGCGAAATCGGCGATTGGCACGGCGAAATTGGGCGCAGCGCATCCATCGACGCCCCAAGGGATATCCTTCGGAACATTGGCGAGCTCAATCAGCGCCTTCAGCACCGCCTGCTGCACAGGATGGTTCGGGTGCTCATAGCCTTCGGTTGCAATGCCCCAGTGCCGCGCCACCGTGAGAAAGCCAGTATGCTTGCCGGAGCAGTTGTTGTGAATGCGGGTCGGGCGATAGCCGTGCCGCACCATATCCGCCCACACCGGTTCATAACGAACCGAGTGCGGGCCGCAGGCGAGATCGCTTTCGCTGCAGCCGATCTTCTTCAACCATGCCGCAACGCGGGTGGTGTGCATCGGCTCGCCGGAATGCGACGCACACGCAAGCGCGATCTCTTCGTCGCCCAAGCCGAACGCATCGGCGGCGCCAGATTCCAGTAGAGGCAAAGCCTGAATAGGTTTTAATGAAGAGCGGGGATAGATCGGCGAATCGATGTCGCCGAGGGAGAACAGCAGCGAGCCATCGGCGCGCGCGATGGCCACGGCACCGCGGTGTATGCTTTCGACCAAAGGGCCGCGTGTCACTTCAACCAGAATCGGATTGTCCATGCGCGCGCTTATAGCAGGGGCATTCGCAATTTGCGGCTTCTGTTTTGAGTGGGCGCCGCTATAGTCCGCGCCCTCATGACCACACCCGCTGTCTGCATCTCCCATCTCCGCAAGGTCTATCGCCGTGGCACCGTCGCGGTGGACGATCTTTCCATGACCATCGCGCCGGGCGATTTCTTCGGCTTCCTGGGACCGAACGGCGCGGGCAAGTCCACCACCATCCACTGCATGACGGGCATCGCCAAGCCGACCGCCGGTAAGATCGAAATTTTCGGTATCGATGCGGTGAAGGACTATCGAGAGGCGCGGCGGCTTGTGGGTTTGAGCCCTCAGGAATTCAATGTCGATACCTTCGCCAAGGTGACCCAGATCATCGATTGGATGGGAGGGTATTTCGGCCTGCGTGCGCCGGAGCGCAAAGCCCGCGTGGAAATGCTGATCGACCGCTTCGAGTTGCGCCCGCATGCCAAGAAGCAGTTCCGCGAATTGTCGGGTGGGTTAAAGCGCCGTGTCATTCTGGCGCGTGCGCTGGTGCATGATCCCAAGCTTCTGATTCTGGATGAACCGACCGCCGGCGTGGATGTTGAATTGCGCCGTGATCTCTGGCGCTATCTCCAGGAGCTGAACCGCGATGGCAAGACCATCCTGCTGACCTCGCACTATCTGGAGGAGGTCGAACGTTTGTGCCGCACCATCTCCATCATCAACGGCGGCAAGATCGTGCGAGAAGGGCCCAAGGCCGAGTTTCTTATCAATGGCGATCTTGAAGCGGCTTACCTCGAAGCCACCGGCGCGGAACCCGATCACATTGCAGGTGCGGCATGAGCGCGGCCAACGAAGTTCCCGAGATAACCCCGATGCCGCCGATGTCGATCAACTGGATCGGCCTCGGCACGATCATCCGGCGTGAGCTTTCGCGCCTGATGCGCGTCCCCACGCAGGCGTTCGTGGCGCCGTGGATCTCGGCGCTGATGTTCATCTTCGTCTTCGGCTTCATCGTCGGCAGCCGCATCAAGCTGATTGAAGGGCAGCGCTATCTCGCGTTCGTGCTGCCCGGCATTCTGATGATGAACGTTGTCAACGCCGCGTTCCTGCAATCGTCGTCGCAGATCTATTTTCAGCGCTTCCTGCGCTACATCGAGGAAGCGCTGGTGGCCCCGTTCTCGTATGTCGAGATGATCGTCGGCCTGCTGGCCATGACCATCGTGCGCTGTGTCATCACCGCGATCGGCATTCTGATTATCGGTGCGGCGTTTGGGGCGACATCCATGAGCGGCCTTCCGGAATTCATCTTCTGGATCGTGCTGGTTTCCACGATTTTTGGGCTGCTGGGGATCATCGTCGGGCTGTGGGCCAACAATTTCGAGCAGCTCACCATGCCGGTTATTTTCTTCATCACGCCGCTATCGTTCGTGGGTGGCGTGTTCAACACCGTGCACATGCTGCCGGAATGGCTGCGGTGGATCGCCTGGGCGAATCCGTTTTTCTATTTCATCAATGGCGTTCGCCATTCCATGATCGGCTTCACCGAGTCTCCGGAATGGCTTGGGGCTAGCATCACTGTCGTGATCGCGGTTGGTCTGGGGATAGTGGTCTGGCGGTTGTTCTCGGCTGGCTACGGCTTGCGGGAGTAGTCGGTTAGGCGCCGTTGCCGTCGCCGCAAATTGGGAAGAGCGCGACGGCCAGCGCAATCATGACCATAAAGCGGCGAATCATGTGACATTCACATTGCGGTTCCGAATCTGCTAACGCTCCAAGTGAGGGCCGGTTGCAGCGAGTCGCTTGCATGGAATGCGTCTGTCGTACTGTTCGAGCCGGTTCTCTGAAGAGATTTGGCGTTCCGCTCGTCGCGGTGGCCGCGATGTGGGCAACCGCGGTTGCGGTCCAGGCACGAACGACGTCGTCCGATGGACCGACGGTGCTCGGTGTCTACAAGGACTGGTCCGCCTATTCACGCGGCACCGGCGATTCGAAGGTCTGCTACGCGCTGTCCACGCCAAAGGCGAAGGAGCCCGCGAGCGTCAAGCGCGATCCCACCTACTTTTTGGTCAATGATTGGCCCGGGCGCCGCTCGAAGGCCGAAGCTGAAGTCGTGCCCGGATATCCCTATCGTGAGGGCAGCACGGTCACGGTGGAGATCGACAAGCAGAAGTTTGTCTTCTTCACCAAGAATGATGGCGGCGCTGGCGGCGCCTGGGTGCTCAACCCGGCCGATCAGGAGCATCTGCTGCGGGCACTGCGCGCGGGCGTTACCGCCGTGGTCACCGGCGTTTCCCGGCGCGGCACAACCACCAAGGACGTGTACGGCCTCTCCGGCGTGGGCGAGGCCATGAATCGCATCCACGACGCCTGCGATATGTGACGCGGGTTGGGCGAAACCGTCCACTCGCCTATATAGAGCGGATGCCGCCCACCAATCTCATCGGTTTGTCTTTTGATGGCCTGAAGGCCGCGCTTGCGGAAGCAGGTGTGACGGAGAAGGCCGTGGGCATGCGCGCGCGGCAGTTGTGGAACTGGATCTACGTTCACGGCGCGCGCGATTTCGCCAGCATGAGCAACCTGGCGAAGGATTTCCGCGGCGATATGGGCGAGCGCTTTACTTTGGCGCGGCCGGAGATCGTCACCGAACAAATTTCCAACGACGGTACGCGCAAATGGCTGCTGCGCGGTGCGGGCGGCGCGGAATTCGAATCCGTGTTCATCCCGGAACCCGGCCGCGGCACCTTGTGCGTTTCCAGCCAGGTCGGCTGCACGTTGAACTGCCGCTTCTGCCACACCGGCACGCAGCGCCTCGTACGCAATCTCACGCCGTACGAAATCGTGGGGCAGGTGATGGTAGCGCGCGATGCGCTGAACGATTGGCCGTCGACCGGCGAGAACCGCCGCCTCACCAATGTGGTGATGATGGGCATGGGCGAGCCGCTCTACAATTTCGAGAATGTGAAGGCCGCGCTCGCCATCGTGGCGGATGGCGATGGGCTCGCGCTGTCGAAGCGCCGCATCACGCTTTCGACTGCCGGCGTGGTGCCGATGATCAGGCGGGCAGGGGAGGAGATCGGCTCGTCGCTCGCCATTTCGCTGCACGCCGCGCGCGATGAGGTGCGCGACATCATCGTGCCGCTCAACAAGAAGTACCCCATTGCGGAATTGCTTCAGGCCTGCCGCGAATATCCCGGCGTGTCGAATGCCCGCCGTATCACCTTCGAATATGTGATGCTGAAAGGCGTGAACGACAGCCTGGCTGATGCGCGCGAGTTGGTGCGCGCCATCAAAGGCATTCCCGCCAAGATCAACCTCATTCCGTTCAATCCCTGGCCGAATTCGCCCTACGAATGCTCCGACTGGGAGCAGATCGAGAAGTTTGCCGAGATCGTGAACCGCGCCGGCTACGCCTCGCCGGTGAGAACCCCGCGCGGCCGTGATATCATGGCGGCGTGCGGCCAATTGAAGAGCGAATCTGTCAAATTGCGCGCGCGGGAACGACTGGAACTGTCCGCCGTCTGATCTCCGAAAAGACGGTTTGAAAATTGCCCCCAAGGCACGATATGAGGGGCTGATCCCATCCTATCGAAAGGCCTGCCCGCATGTCCACCGACGTCGTCATCCTGTCCGCCGCCCGCACCCCCATGGGCGGGTTCCAGGGCGAACTGGCCGCCAAAACCGCGGTCGAGCTAGGTTCGGCGGCCATTAATGCGGCCATCGGGCGGGCGGGTGTGAAGCCGGAGGATGTGCAGGAGACCATCATGGGCTGTGTGCTGCCGGCCGGCCTTGGCCAGGCGCCGGCCCGTCAGGCGAGCCGCACGGCCGGCCTGCCGGATGGTGTACCGGCCACCACCGTCAACAAGGTCTGCGGCTCGGGCATGAAGGCGGTGATGCTGGCCGCCGACCAGATCAAGACGGGCGAGGCGGACATCATCGTTGCCGGCGGTATGGAGAGCATGACCAACGCGCCGTATCTCTTGGCGAAAGCGCGCGGCGGCTATCGCATCGGTCATCAGCAGATGTTCGACCACATGTTCCTCGATGGTCTTGAGGATGCTTACGAGCACAAAGCAATGGGCGTGTACGCCGAGGATGCGGCGAAGCACTATCAGTTCTCGCGCCAGGATCAGGATGCCTACGCCACAGAATCGCTCAACCGCGCCAAGCGGGCGCAGAGCGAAGGCTCCTTCGCGGATGAAATCGTTGCGGTGAAGATCGCGAGCAAGAAGGGCGAGGTCGAAGTCGCCGAGGACGAGCAGCCGAAGAAATCAGACCCTGCGAAGATCCCCACGCTGAAGCCCGCCTTCGCAAAGGACGGCACGGTGACGGCCGCGAACTCCTCGTCCATTTCTGACGGTGCCGCGGCGCTAGTGCTGGCGCGCGCCGATGTGGCGAAGGAGAAAGGCTTGAAGCCGATCGCGCGCATTGTCGCGCAGGCGAGCCACGCGCGCGAGCCGCGCTGGTTCACCGCCGCGCCCGTCGGCGCCATCGAGAAGGTGCTGAAGAAGGCCGACTGGAAGAAGGAAGATGTCGATCTCTTCGAGATCAACGAAGCCTTCGCCAACGTCGCCATGATCGCGATGAAGGAATTGGGTTTGCCGCACGACAAGGTGAATGTGAATGGCGGCGCCTGTGCGCTGGGCCATCCCATCGGCGCGTCCGGTGCTCGGCTGCTGGTGACGTTGTTGAACGCGCTGAAGAAGCGGGGCAAGAAGCGCGGTGTGGCTTCGCTCTGCATCGGCGGTGGCGAAGCGACGGCGGTCGCGGTGGAGCTACTCTAGGCGTGAACCCGCTGCAGCAGCTGCTTCAGTTCCTGGCGCATTTGGATTCGCTGGGCGCCGGCTACATTCTGAGTTCGGATTCCGATGCCGTGATCGTGCTGGTGCGGACCGAGGCCGGCGTCCATGAAATCGCGTTCTTCGGCGATGGCACGATCGAGATAAACAACTTCTCGGCTGAAGACGATGCGGAGAGCGTGAACTTCGACGAATTGCTCCAGGGCTTCACCGCCAACACTGGCCTCGCGCATTGACGACAGATCACCCTCGCCCCGCATGTGCAGGGGCGAGGCCTTCGCGTCTGCCTATTTCTTTGCGGTGCGCGGATCGTCCGCTGCGTTGACGTAGGTGATTCCGAACGGGCCGGTCATGTCGACCTGGATGACCGCCGCCGTCTTCGCGATGGCGTAGTGATGCATGTTGGCCTGTGCCACGAAATAGCCGCCGCGGTTCACGGTCTTCTCCGTTTTCGCATCCATGGTGTCCCCCATGCCGAACGCCATCGTGCCGGACAGCACGGTCACGTGCTCATCGGTGGGATGAAAGTGCGGCGGCACTTTGTAGCCGGCCGGCATCTTCGCTCGGATGGAGATGAAGCCGGTGCTGGCCGGATCGCCAGCCATCAACGCCATTTCTGCGCCTGCTGGAAAGGCTGGGTTGCCAGGTCCCCATTTGACAGCGGCCAATCCGCCGACCACCTGCATGTCCGCCATGGGCGCCGCGGCAGTCGCGGGCGCCGGCTGGGATGGACTTGTCATCGGTCCCGCCGCCGAGAGCAGAACGCTTGCCGCTGCGGTACAAAGCAATCCTCGGATGTTCATCGAAATCCTCCCCTAAAGATCGCCACCTTATGCCTGTGAGCTGGGAGGCAGAAGTAGGGACAGACCCCTTTTTGTGTATGTTGGCGGCCGAGGGAATCGATGCCACAGATCAAATCCACCATCTCTCCCAACGCGCCCGCCTTCAAGGCCAATGCGGAGGCGATGGGGAAACTCGTCGCCGAACTGAAGGAGAAAATGGCGCGTGCCGCGCTGGGCGGCGATGAGAAAAGCCGCAAGCGCCACAGCGACCGCGGCAAGCTCTTGCCGCGCGAGCGGGTCGAGCGGCTGATCGATCCCGGCTCGCCGTTCCTGGAACTCTCGCCGCTCGCCGCCAACAATATGTACGAAGGCGACATTCATGCCGCCGGCATCATCACCGGTATCGGCCGCGTACAGGGCCGCGAATGCGCCATCGTCTGCAACGACGCCACCATCAAGGGCGGCACCTATTATCCCATCACCGTGAAGAAGCATCTGCGCGCGCAGGAGATCGCGCGGGAGAACCGACTGCCGTGCATTTATCTCGTGGATTCCGGCGGCGCCAATCTGCCGAACCAGGCGGAGATCTTCCCCGACCGCGAGCATTTCGGCCGCATCTTCTTCAACCAGGCGACGCTCTCGGCAGCCGGAATCCCTCAGATCGCCAGCGTCATGGGTTCTTGCACCGCGGGCGGCGCCTATGTGCCGGCGATGAGCGACGAAACCATCATCGTGAAAGGGCAGGGCACCATCTTCTTGGCCGGGCCGCCGCTGGTGAAAGCGGCTACTGGCGAAGTGGTGACGGCGGAGGAATTGGGCGGCGCTGACGTCCACGCGAAGGTCAGCGGAGTCGCCGATCACTACGCCAACGACGACACGCACGCACTCGCCATTGCGCAGCGCATTGTGTCAAACCTCAACTACCGCAAGGTGCCTAACATTCCTCTTATTGAGCCGCGCGCGCCCGCGTACGACACCGCGGAACTGAACGGCATCGTGCCGCAATCGCTGATGACGCAATACGATGTGCGCGAGGTGATCGCCCGGCTGGTGGACGGCTCTGAGCTCGACGAATTCAAGAAGACCTACGGCACCACGCTCGTCACCGGGTTTGCCCACATCGAAGGCATGCCGGTCGGCATCATCGCCAACAACGGCATCCTGTTTTCCGAAAGCGCGATGAAGGCGGCGCATTTCATAGAGTTGTGCTGCCAGCGGCGCATCCCGTTGCTGTTCCTGCAGAACATCTCGGGCTTCATGGTTGGCAAAAAGTATGAGGCCGGCGGCATCGCCAAGGACGGCGCCAAGATGGTGACGGCGGTGGCTTGCGCGCAGGTGCCGAAGATCACGCTCATCATCGGCGGCAGTTACGGTGCGGGGAATTACGGCATGTGCGGTCGCGCCTATTCGCCCCGCTTCCTGTTCTCTTGGCCCAATTCGCGCATCAGCGTGATGGGCGGCGAGCAGGCAGCATCGGTGCTCGCGACCGTTCACCGCGACGCTGACAAATGGACGCCGGAACAGGCGGAAGCCTTCAAGGCGCCGATCCGCCAGAAATACGAGGACGAGGGCAATCCGTACTACGCCACCGCGCGGCTGTGGGATGACGGCATCATCGCCCCGGCGGACACACGGCGCGTTCTTTCACTCGCTCTCTCGGCCTGCCTCAACGCGCCCATCCCCGACACCAAATTCGGCGTGTTCCGGATGTAGCGGGGATTGGCTATATCCTTGATCCTGTCATCATTGCAGTGAAATTCAGCGATTCTCGCAATGCGCATAATTTGGGTGACGGCGCTCGCATTCGCGTTATACGGATGCATTACGGCCAGCGAACAGGACCTCAGGGATCATCCAGGCGGCGTTTACGAGTTCGATACAGCGCGCGATTTCACCTCTACCTACGGCATCATCCAGCAGATGGCGAACCAGTGCTGGATCGTTCAAGTCTCAATGAGAGTGGTAACGCACATCGACGCCCGCTATGACCCTGTAACGCGCCATGCAGAGCTGATTGACGTAATGCCGCTGCTGGTCAGCGCCGAGCATGTCTACATCGTCCAGATCGACGGAACCCGATCCGGTTCCCACGTTCGCGTTTCCTACGTGAATGCACTTGTAAAAGGGCCATACGAGAGAGGCGCCAGACATGTAGAGAATTGGGTAAGAGGTGATCTTAGCTGCCCTGACTGACATCCCTTCTTTGAAAACCGACACCACAGCGTTTGTTCGTAACGATGATGACTGGATGTTAGTATAGCCGTGCTTGAAGCTTCTTCAGGCGAGGTTGCGTTGATAGCTGCCATCGTTCTCTCTACGATCATCCTGTCATCGGGCGCGGTCGCGGGTCCGGCACAAGGCGTGTATGCGAACGCGCGCTACGATTACTCGATCTCCTATCCCAAAAACTTGCTGAAGCAGCATGCGGAGCCGGGCTCTGGCGACGGTGTGGTCTTCAGCGCCGTCAAAGGCGCGGCCGAATTCCGTGTCTATGCCAGCGGAACGGTTGAGGGTATCAACGACTCCGCCGAGGCCGCCGCCAAACTGGCGGAGGAGAAGTGTCCAAGCCATCGCGCCACCTACCGCGTGGTGAAGCGCGGGCTGGCAGCGATCTCCTGCGCGATCGGCACGGACATCCTCTACAGCAAGACGCTGTTGCGAAACGAAGTGGCCACGACATTCATGGGCACCTATCCGGCGTCGGAGCGCGCGACATGGGATTCCGTGGTGGCCGCCATGGCGCGCTCCATGACGGCTGGGCATTTCCTGAACTGAGTGGCCCGGAGCTGGGCTCCGTGCGTTGTCGGCCGCAACGCTGCTGATGGACATTCAGCCCGCACACCGCTGCCATTCCGCATCGGCGGGTCCGCAAACTAGCGACAGCACTCTACCTTTGCGCTGTAAGTCGGGGCGAAGACATGCGGGAATTCTTCACGCGGCGGTCGACTGTGCTGTTCGCCGGCACGTCGCTCGTGCTTGTCGCCATCAAGCTGCTGTTCGAATTCTATCCCGGCCAGTATCCGATCAAGTCGCAGGCGGCCGCGTTCAGTTGGCCCTTGGTCGCGGGAATTCTGCTTGTCGGCTTTCTTGGCTTGCTGGCCGATCGCGCGGTGCGGTTGCCAGAGCCGCTGGCGGACCGCGCACGCGACCGCAGCGGGCTCTTCATCGCCATCGAAACCGGCGCTCTCTACGGCCTCATCACCATCGGCATGTATATCTGGCACCCATCGAACAGCCCGCTCTCCAGCGGCGGCTGGGATCATGTGCTGCTGCCGTGGTCTATTCCGTTCTACGCTTTCGGCGCAATCTTCCTCGAATACATGCTGCGGCTCGGCGCGCTGTGCATCGCGTTCTGGCTGGTGCACGTGCTGATCTTCCGCCGCCGCTTTCGCCAGGCGACTTTCTGGACACTCGCTGCCGTCGTGGCGCTCTACGAGATCTGGCCGTACACGATCATCGACATCCACGCGCACCGCTGGGGCAGCGTGGCGCTCACCCCAATCGAGCCGCTGTACCTGTCAAACGTGTTCGAGGGCTGGCTGCTGTGGCGTTACGGCTGGTTCACGCCAATCGTCTTCCGCCTCGCCTTCTATCTCGTTTGGCACATCCTGTTCGGCGGCTTCGCCGGCCCGCTCTTCGCCCACCAAGCTTAGTCGCAGCTCGGCGCCACCTTCAGCAGTTCGACGCTGAACACCAGCGGCGTGTTCGGTGGGATCGGACCGCCCGGTGTACCGCGCGCGCCGTAGGCGAGCTTGGAGGGGATCGCGAGTTCCCACGTCTCGCCCACATGCATCAGCTGCAGCGCTTCGGTCCAGCCGGGGATCACGCGATTCACCGGAAACGAGATCGGTTGGCCCGCCGGCGACTGATCGAACACCTTGCCATCGATGAAGGTGCCCTTGTAGTTGACGGTGACGCAGTCGGTGCGACCGGGCTTCTGCGCATCATTGCCCTTCCGACTGACGGCTTTGTATTGCAACCCGCTGGCCGTCACGACGACGCCGGGCTTCTTCGCATTGGCGGCAAGGTAGTCGCTGTTAGCGTCCGCGAGCACAGAATTGCTCATTAGGGCCGAGGCGAAAAGGGCGAGGCACGTGATCCGCATGGGTCTGCTCCGAATTTGGCAGGCGCTTGTGGCACAATCATTCGGGACAGGCGAGGTGACTTTTTTCAAGCCGCCTGGCGAAGGCCTGCCCGCAGCCGGAGGATTCCCCACATCAGCGACGCAGCCCACTCGGTGAGGCGGCTCTGCGGCTTGGCGCCCACCGCCTTTGCCACCATCTGCACCAGTTTGCGGATGTGATGCCGCCGGTAGATTCGCCCGCTACGGGCAAATGATGCTTTGGCATAAACCGAGCGGATATAGGGCTTTGCAGCTTCTTCCTCAGGCGCGACATTGGCGCAGTAATAGGCATAGGCGAGTTCGTCGTCGTCTGACTCGTTGATCCGGCCCAAGGCCACCACAAGCCTGCGCCAGAACGGCAGCTCCGGTTCATCCTGCGTGTGAAGCATGTCGAAAAAGAGCTTGTAATGCCGGAACTCGTCGGCCGCGATGCGGCCAGCGATCTCCTTCAATACCGGCTCGTCGGTCGCGTCGCGGATGGCGCTGTAATAGGACGAGGTGCCGGACTCGACCACGCAGCGGGCGATCATTTCGCCCCGCCGGCTGCCGCGGACTGAAGTCGTTTCGCCGTCGGCAAAGTGTTGCGGCTGGTAACCGACGCGGAAACGCTCGAATGCTTTCTCAAGGCTCCAGGCGGGATCGGCCATCTCTGCCCAGCGGCCCAGCGCACGGCCATGCTGAGATTCTTCATCCCCCCAGCGTTCGAAGACGGCGAGGGTGCTTTTCGCTCCACCAAAGATGCGGGAGAGGTAGGCTACATAATCGGGGGCATTGTATTCCACCAGCGCTGCGGCCTTTACTGCCGCGACCATGCCGGGGTCGAGTTTGGAGCGGTCAAAGCTATGCCATTGGACATCGTCCAAGCTCCAGCCCGCCGCATATACCGTTCCAACCGCCATGCCTGACCCAGTCCCAAATGCTGCGAATTTGTGACCACCCTTATAGCAGAGGCGATTTCCTCGCTAAACAGCCGAAACAGCGAGGGAATCGGCCAAAGTTCCCATGCGTTTAGCCGATTCCCTGTGGTAGAGAGAAAATCCGGAGTCGAAGGCGCATGGAACAGCTGCTGGAACTGGCGCGCGAGCGCAAGCTCGACCGGGTGGGAGCGACGTATGCCGTCATCGCCTGGATTGTCGTTCAGGCAGCCTCGATCGCCTTGCCGGCTTTTTCCGCTCCAGCTTGGGCGCTACGCTGGTTGATCGTTGGCGCCATGGCCGGGCTTCCGTTGGTGTTGGCCGCCACATGGGTGGCTGGTAGTCGGGTAACGCCCGCGCCGCGTCCCATCGCCGCCAAAGACTGGCTGCTGATCGGTCTTATCGGCTTGGTCGCCGTGCTGCTTATCGTGCAGCTGGCACTCGGCTTCTCCTGGGAACGGCAGCAACGCGCACAGGCGTCCCCGCCGGTTGTGACAGCGTCCTCCATCGCCGTTCTGCCGTTCGCCAATCTCAGCGGCGACCCGAACAAGGTTTATTTCAGCGACGGCATCGCCGATCAGCTGATCAGTGAACTCGCTCGCACACCCACGCTGCGCGTTGCCGCGCGAGGTTCATCCTTCGCGTTCCGCGGCAAGGATGAGGACGTAAGGACCATTGCAAAGGCCCTCAATGTTCGCACAGTTCTGGAGGGCAGCGTGCGCGAGGACGGTAAGCGCGTCCGCATCGCGGCAGAGTTGGTGGACGCGAGCAACGGGTTCCAGATCTGGTCCGAAACATACGATCGGGATCTCACCAACATTCTGGCGCTGCAGGACGAGATCGCCCGCGCGATCACCGACGCGCTGAGCCGGCGCTTCTGGGGCAGGGCAGTCGCCATGCAGCGCGAAGCCAGACCCCAGCCGGTAAATCCGGAAGCCTACAAAGCGTATCTGCAGGGCGAGTACTATTTTGCGCAGCGCACGCCGGAGAGTTTGGAGCGCGCCATCGCACTCTACTCACGGGCCACGGAGCTCGCGCCGAACTATGCCGAGGCCTTCGCGGCGCTCGGATTGGCACGAGCCACCAATGCGCTGAACTTCCAGGTCTATGGCGATGCGGATCCCGCGCTCGCGGCGGTGAAGAAGGCTCAAACACTTGATCCGAACAATGCAACTGCGCTGATTGCCCATGCGACGGCGTGCGTGCTCAAATGGCGCTGGCGCGATATTGCCGCCGATTTTCGCCGCCTGGAGCGTCTGCACGTGAACAGCGCGGCGGTGTGGCACCTGCGCGCCATCTTTTTCGACTACATGGGCCTAACGCAGCTCACGGGAGCTGCGGAAGCGAAGGCGGTGCAACTCGATCCGCTCTCCTTTATAGACCGTTACAATCTCGCGCTCTACGCGATCACGGCTGGGCACTACGACCAGGCGATGAAGCTGGCGAAGGAGGCGCAAGCTCTGCAGCCTGGCAACACAGGGACATTGGTGCTGCAGTGCTGGATCGAGAGCTTACGCGGCCATAGGCAAGAAGCGCGACGGCTTCACCAGCAGCTCGTGTCGAGTGCCACGCCCGGGGAGACCTCAAGGGACGCGTTGGCATGTCAATACTATATGGCGGTGGTGGAGAAGAACTACGCAGTGGTCCGTCAGGTGGCGGACGAGGCCGCCGCAGCGTTTCCTGCGAAAGACATCGCCGCCACCGATGTTGGCATCGCGTATGCCAGGGCGAACGATGGAGAGGCGGCGATCAAATGGTTCCGGCGTGCATTTGAGGTGCGCGATCCACAGCTGCCCCGCGTGCCGTACGCAGAGCGGGATTTGACAAGAGTCTTCGCGGAGTCTTGCTGGAAGGAATTGCGGAATGAACCCGCCATCCGTGATTGGGAGGAAGCGCGGCGGGAAATGCTCCGCGAATTCCAGCAGGGCGAATAAGATTGTTCAGCGATTTCCACTCCAAAACCGCATGAGTCGGTTCTTCGAAACGATCCGTCGCCTGAAGCTGGACCGCGCCACGGTTGGTTACGCGGTGGCCGCCTGGGCAGTCGTGCAGGCGGCCGCATTGGCCGCCGGGGCTTTTGCCTGGCCCAACTGGATACTTCAGCTCGTGGTTGTTGGCGCCGTCCTGGGATTGCCAGCGGCCCTGGTATTTGCATGGGTTGTTGCCGTGCGCAAGGAGCATGGTAGCATTTTCCGGCCGAGCCGCGCGGACACGTTGGTGCTGCTCAATCTTGGCGGAGTGCTAGTTGCGGTCGCCGCTCTACTAGTAATGGTGTTCTGGCCGCGGATGCATTCCGAAACAAGTGCTCCTGACGCCCCGTCTTCATCTGTTGCGGTTCTTCCGTTTGCAAACGTTGGTGACGATCCTGCAAAGCGCTACTTCAGCGACGGGCTCTCGGACGAGTTGATCAATGCCCTCGCGCGAATCCCGAGTCTTAGGGTTGCCGCACGAAGTTCATCCTTCGCCCTCGCCGGAAAAGCGCAGGATGCACGGACGATTGCGCGCGCACTGAATGTCCATGCGGTTCTCGAGGGCAGCGTGCGAGAGGCCGGAAACCGGGTGCGCATCAACGCACAGCTGGTGAGCGGCACAGACGGTTATCAGATCTGGTCCCAGTCCTACGACCGCGAGCTGACGGATATCCTGACCCTGCAGGAAGAAATTGCGCGCTCGGTGACGACTGCTTTGTCAGCCCGATTGCTCCCGAAGACGCATCTGCAATCGATCGATGCGCAGGCCTACCGGCTCTACCTCCAGGGCAAGTATTTCTCGGCCAAAGCCAACGCGGACGATCTCGAGAAGGCCATCGCGCTCTTCCGGAAGGCGAACGCGGCGGCGCCACATTATGCACCAGTGTTCGCTGAATCCGCCGCAGCAGCGCTGGAGCTGGCAGAGGTTTTCGGAAAGAGCAGTTGGCTCGACCCTGCGGAGATCAGTGCTAGCAAGGCACACGATCTCGATCCCGAAAACCTACAGGCACTCACGGTGCTGGCGGAGATCGCCATCGACAAATGGGATTGGGCGAAGGCGATGGACATGTACCGCCACGCTTATTCTCTCAACCCGAACAACGTGTTCGTGCAACATCTGCGGTCCGTGCTGGCAAACATCTTTCAGTACCCGCAGGAGATGCTTGCGGCGGAAGAGAAGGCGTTGGCCCTCAATCCTCTATCTTTCGGACTGAAGTTCAACATTGGCAATTGGCACCTCGCGATGGGAAATTACCGCGAAGCGTCGGAGATGACCGCTGAAGCGCTGAAGCTTCAGCCTGCCAATCTGGATGCGGTTAGCCAGCAATGCCTGATTGCCGTGCGCACCGGGAAACTCGCCGAAGCAAGACGGAGCGCGCAGAGCCTTTCAGCAACCTATGCGCAGGATCCGCAGAACTTCGGCGATTGCCCCTTCGAGATTGCGCTCGCTGAGCACAAGCCCGCAGAGGCAAGAAGCGTTGTGGCTCGTGCTGCAGCCGATTTTCTGTCGAACGGCGGGTATGCGACGACGATTGGTGATCACTATCGCCAGTTGCGCGATTTTCGGACAGCGATGGAGTGGTACGAGCGTGCGTACGTAAACCGGGAGGTTCTGCTCTTCTCTGTGCCCTTCGAGCGCAAGCCGGATAAAGTGTTTCTTGCGACACCTGCCTGGAAGGTGCTGTGGGCGCGCGAGCCCATCCGCCGCTGGTCGGCCGCCCGGGCGCAGTTCGGCAAGACGATTGCGAAAGCGGAAAGTTAAAGCGAAGCGCGAAGTGTCTTTAGCGCGTCGACAGTATCGACGGCGCGCGCGCGATCTGTCTCCGTTTTGGCGAGCAGGATATCTTCCTCGGCATCCTTGATGCGTTCGTCCAGCGCTACCGTGTCCATATCCGCCATCGGCATAGCCTCTTCTGCGAGGACCGTCACTTTATGCGGCGAGACTTCTGCAAAACCGCCGAGCACAAAGAAGCGTTGATCCCCCAACGTGCCGCCGGTTACGTCGATGACGCCGGGCTTCAGTGTGGTGATGAGCGGCATGTGCCCGTCCAGCACGCCGAAATAGCCGTCGGTGCCGGGAAGCGTCACCATGTCGGCTTCTTCCGAAAGCACTAGCCGCTCCGGCGACACCAGTTCTAAGGGGATCTTATCGACCATCTATGCCGCGTCCGCTGCCATCTTCTGCGCCTTGGCAACCGCGTCCTCGATGGTGCCGACCATGTAGAACGCCTGCTCGGGCAGGTGATCGTATTCGCCATTCACCACCGCCTTGAAGCTGCGGATTGTGTCTTCGAGCTTCACGAAGATGCCGGGCAGGCCGGTGAAGACTTCCGCCACGCTCATCGGCTGCGAGAGGAAGCGCTCGATCTTGCGGGCGCGGGCGACCGTCAGCTTGTCCTCTTCCGACAACTCGTCCATGCCGAGAATGGCGATGATGTCCTGCAGACTGCGATAGCGTTGCAGAATTTGCTGCACCTGGCGGGCCACATTGTAGTGCTCCTCGCCGACAATGCGCGGATCGAGCATGCGCGAGGTGGAATCGAGCGGGTCGACCGCGGGGAAGATCGCCTTCTCGAACACTGAGCGCGAAAGCACCGTGGTGGCGTCCAGGTGAGCGAACGACGTGGCCGGCGCAGGGTCGGTTAGGTCGTCGGCCGGCACGTAAATCGCCTGCACCGAAGTGATCGAGCCTTTCGTCGTCGTGGTGATGCGCTCCTGCAGTGCGCCCATGTCGGTCGCGAGCGTCGGCTGATAGCCCACGGCCGACGGAATGCGGCCCAGCAGCGCCGACACTTCCGAACCCGCCTGCGTGAAGCGGAAGATGTTATCCACGAAGAACAGCACATCACGGCCTTGATCGCGGAAGTATTCCGCGACCGTCAGTCCGGAGAGGCCGACGCGGGCGCGCGCACCCGGCGGTTCGTTCATCTGGCCATACACCAGCGCGCACTTTGAACCCTCGACAGAACCCTTCTTCGGATCCTTGTTCACGCCGGACTCGATCATCTCGTGATATAGGTCGTTGCCTTCACGGGTGCGCTCGCCGACGCCAGCGAACACCGAGTAACCGCCATGCTGCTTGGCGACGTTGTTGATCAACTCCATGATGGTCACGGTCTTGCCGACGCCGGCGCCGCCGAACAGGCCGATCTTGCCGCCGCGCGCATACGGCGCCAGCAAATCCACCACCTTCATGCCGGTGACGAGCACCTGCGCTTCCGTAGACTGGTCGGTAAAGGGCGGTGCTTCCTGGTGAATGGCGCGGCGCTCGGTGGTTTGTACCGGGCCGGCTTCGTCCACCGGTTCGCCGATAACATTGATGATGCGGCCAAGCGTGGCCTCACCCACCGGCACAGAGATCGCAGAGCCCGTGTCGGTCACATCCTGTCCACGCACGAGGCCTTCGGTCGCGTCCATCGCCACCGTACGCACCGTGGATTCGCCCAAATGCTGCGCCACTTCGAGAACCAGCCGGTTGCCGCGGTTCTCGGTTTCCAACGCGTTCATGATCTCCGGCAGATGGCCGTCGAACTGCACGTCCACCACGGCGCCGAGCACCTGGGTGATGTGGCCGGTCTTGTTGCTGGGGGTCATCATGTTCATCGCATTGCTCCTACAGCGCTTCGGCGCCCGAGATGATTTCGATCAGTTCTTTGGTGATCATCGCCTGACGCGTGCGGTTGTATTGCAAGGTCAGCTTTGCGATCACGTCGCCCGCATTTCGCGTGGCGGAATCCATGGCGCTCATCTTGGCGCCGAATTCTCCGGCAACATTCTCAAGCAGCGCGCGAAAAATCTGGATGCTCACGTTGCGCGGGAGAAGCGCGGTGAGAATTTCGCCTTCGTCTGGCTCATATTCGTACTGCTGGTGGGCGCCGCCCGCAGCCACCGCTTCGATCGGCGCCGGGATCAGTTGTTGCGCGGTCGGCACCTGGCTGATGACCGACTTGAAACGCGAGTAGATGATCGTGGCGACATCGAATTCGCCGCGGTCGAACATCTCCAGCACCTTGCGAGCGATGTTCGCGGCGTCGGCAAAACCGATGTTCTTCTTGCCCATGAAATCGATCGTTTCGATAATCATGGAGCCGTAGGTGCGGCGCAGCTGGTCGCGGCCCTTGCGGCCGACGCAAAGGATTTTGACCGTCTTGCCTTCCTGCAGCAGCGCCTGAATGCGCTGGCGAGCAAGGCGCACAATGTTTGTGTTGAAAGCGCCGCATAGCCCGCGGTCCGCGGTCGCGACAACTAACAGATGCACGTCTTCCTTGCCGGTGCCGGAGAGCAAGCGAGGGGCGCCCGCCTGTCCGCGCACGCCTTCCGCCACATTGGCGATCACCGAGCTCATCTTCTCCGCATACGGACGAGCGGCCTCTGCCGCTTCCTGCGCGCGGCGAAGCTTGGACGCAGCCACCATCTGCTGCGCCTTGGTAATCTTGCGGATCGACGTGACCGTTGCGATCCGCCGCCGGAAGGAAATCAGACTCGGCATTTAGGCGAAGCCCTTGGCGAAATCGTCCAGCAGCGCCTTCAGTTTGTCTTCTGTCTCTTTCGACAACGCCTTCTCCGTGCGGATCGCATTGAGAAGTTCCGGATTCTTGGCGCGGACCGCCCGCAGCAGGTCTGCCTGGAAACGCTGCACGTCTCCCACGGGGACGCGATCGAGGTAGCCGCGTACGCCGGAGTAGATCGCCACAACCTGCTCTTCGACGGGCATCGGCGAGTACTGCGGCTGCTTCAGCATTTCGGTCAGCCGAGCGCCGCGGTTGAGCAGGCGTTGGGTAGCCGCGTCCAGGTCGGAGCCGAACTGCGCAAACGCCGCCATTTCGCGGTACTGCGCCAGCTCCAGCTTCATGGAGCCCGCGACCTGCTTCATAGCCTTGATCTGCGCCGCCGAGCCGACGCGCGAAACCGACACGCCCACGTTCACGGCCGGACGGATGCCTTGAAAGAAGAGATCCGTCTCAAGGAATATCTGGCCGTCGGTAATCGAGATCACGTTGGTCGGGATGTAGGCCGAGACGTCGTTTGCTTGCGTCTCGATGACGGGCAGGGCGGTGAGCGAGCCCCCACCATTATCGGCATTCAGCTTCGCAGCGCGCTCCAGCAGGCGGGAGTGCAGGTAAAACACGTCGCCCGGATATGCTTCGCGGCCCGGCGGGCGGCGCAGCAGCAGGGACATCTGTCTATACGCAACCGCCTGCTTGGAAAGATCGTCATAGACGATCAGCGCGTGCATGCCATTGTCACGGAAGTATTCGCCCATAGCGCAGCCGGCAAACGGTGCCAGGTATTGCAGCGGCGCGGGCTCTGAAGCCGTCGCAGCAACCACGGTCGTGTATTCCATGGCGCCGGCATCTTCGAGCGTCTTCACGATCTGCGCCACGGTCGAGCGCTTCTGCCCAACCGCCACGTAGATGCAGTAAAGCTTCTGCTTCTCGTCTCCACTCGCGTTGGTGAATTTCTGATTGATGATGGCGTCGATGGCGATGGCGGTTTTGCCGGTCTGCCGGTCGCCGATGATCAGTTCGCGCTGGCCGCGCCCAACAGGAATCAGCGAGTCGATTGCCTTGAGCCCCGTTTGCATCGGCTCGCTCACGCTCTTTCGCGGAATGATGCCGGGCGCCTTCACGTCAACGCGGCGGCGTTCTGCCACGTCGGCGATGGCACCCTTGCCGTCGATGGGATTACCGAGCGCGTCCACCACGCGGCCCAGCAGTCCGCGGCCCACCGGAACCTCGACGATGGCGCCCGTGCGCTTCACGGTATCGCCTTCCTTGATCGTCGAGTCGGTACCAAAGATCACCACGCCGACATTGTCGTTCTCGAGGTTCAGCGCCATGCCCTTGATGGCGCCGGGAAACTCGACCATCTCGCCGGCCTGCACATTGTCGAGGCCGTAGACGCGCGCGATGCCGTCGCCGACGCTCAGCACCTGGCCGACTTCGGAGACTTCCGCTTCGGCGCCGAAGTTCTGAATCTCACGCTTCAGGATGGCAGAGATTTCGGCGGGCTGGATATTCATGTTCTTCGTCCCTTCGGTCCTCGAACAGAAGTCAGAAATCGGAAGTCAGAAATCAGAATCGCTGATTTCGCTGACGATGGTTTCTGGTCCTGTTCCTTTCTGGTTTCTGAATTCTGGTTTCTGATTTCCGGTGCCGTCAGGCACCTCGCATCGCCATGCGCATGCCGTTGAGCTTGGTGCGAAGGCTGGAATCGATCATGCGCGAGCCGACCTTCACGATGAGGCCGCCAAGCAGCGAAGGGTCGACGCGGGCCTCAAGCTGGACTTCGCGCGACAGCTTCGATTTCAGAATCGACTTCAGCTCTGCAGTTTCGTTGTCGGAGAGTGGGCGTGCGCTCGTCACCTGCGCGGAAATCTCGCCCTTTTGCTTTGCGACAAGGCTGTCATATGCCCGGATAATGTCCGGCAGCGCGAACAGCCGCCGCTTGGAGGCGAGCAGCAAAACGAACCGGCGGGTGAGGGCGCCTGCTTCCATCCGGTGCAACACGCCGTTCATGCCCGCGGCCTGTTCCTCGCGAGAGAACACTGGGGCCCGGATCAAACGTGTCAGCTCCGGACTCTCCGCCATGAGCTGTCTCAGGGCGGCGAAGTCGTCGGCCACGGCGTCGACCGCGCGCTCCTCCTGGGCGAGATCGAAAATCGCAAGAGCGTATCGCCCCGCCAGACCTGTCTCGTGCGTGTGTTCCGCCGCCACCCGTGCCTCTTTTTGCCCGGCACGCGAGGCGGCCTTACAGGAAGGCGCGGGCGCTCGGCCGGGCGAGTGCTAAACTGTTGATTGAGCGAAGAAATTCACTCGCGCAGGCGACTCAAAACGTCCGCGCGCGAGGCGTTTAGCACGGCCCCCATTGCGGCGCAACATTGTGTCGGAAGCAGTGGTGTCGCGCCGTCGTCAGGCAGCTGTTCCGCCAACGGTCAGTCCGTCGATGCGAAGGGTGGGTTGGCCGACGCCGACCGGCACCGACTGGCCGTTCTTGCCGCAGGTGCCGACGCCGGTGTCCAGCTTCATATCGTTGCCGATCATCTTCACATGCTGAAGGGCAATTGGGCCATCGCCGATCAAAGTCGCCCCCTTGATAGCCGGCCCCAACTTCCCGTTCTCAATCAGGTAGGCTTCGGTGCAGGAGAAGACGAACTTACCGTTGGTGATATCCACTTGGCCGCCGCCGAAATTCGTCGCGTAGACGCCGCGGTCCACGCTGGCGAGAATCTCTCCGGGATCGCTGTTGCCGCCTAACATATACGTGTTCGTCATGCGCGGCATGATGGAGCAGGAGAAGGATTCGCGGCGGCCATTGCCCGTTGGCTTCATCCCCATCAGCCGCGCGTTTTGCCGATCCTGCATATAGCCCTTCAGAATTCCGTCTTCGATCAGAACGGTGCGGGAGGTGGGCGTGCCTTCATCGTCGATGGTGAGCGAGCCGCGGCGATTCGCAATCGTGCCGTCATCCACGACTGTGACGCCTGGAGCAGCCACCCGCTCGCCCAGCAGCCCAGCAAAGGCGCTCGTCTTCTTGCGGTTGAAATCGCCCTCCAGCCCGTGGCCGATCGCTTCGTGCAGGAGGATGCCCGGCCAACCGGGACCAAGCACGACGGACATTTCGCCGGCCGGCGCCAGAATAGAAGCAAGGTTCACCAGCGCCTGACGCAACGCTTCGTCCACTGCTGCGTGCCAATAGGATGGATCGAGATAAGTCTCGTAACCTTCGCGGCCGCCTCCGCCGAAGTTGCCCGCTTCCTGACGACCGTTCTCTTCTACCACCACGGACACGTTCAGTCGCACCAGCGGACGGATGTCGCGATACACCTCACCATCCGCGCGCAGAATCTCTATGTACTGCCATTCGCCGGAAAGGGAACACGAAACCTGCTTTACGCGGGGGTCCCTGGCGCGGGCATATTCATTCATCTCGCCCAGCAGCTTTACCTTGGCCTCAAAGTTCGCCGAGTGCAGGGGATCGATATCGGCGTAGAGCTTGCGATTTGTGCGGGCAGGGGAGAGCGCTATCATTCCGGAATGACCGCTCGTCACCGCGCGAACCGTATCGGCGGCGCGACGGATCGCATCTTCCGATAGCTCCGAGGCATGCGCGTAGCCGGTGGCTTCGCCCGCCACTGCGCGCAAACCGAATCCCTGCCTGGTGTCGAACGTAGCCGCCTTCAGCCGCCCATCGTCGAAGACGAAGCTTTCGCTCTGCCGATATTCGAGGAATAGTTCGCCGTCGTCGGCGCTCCTGAGCGACTCATCGACCAACCGCTGCACGCGGCCCCGATCCATTCCGCTATCGCCAAAAAACAAGTCACCAGCCATTCCAAACTCCTGCCGTCGTGCGGAACATCATGTCCCATTCGCTTCATATGGTCACGCGAGTGCGGAATGTCTGCATTCCGCGCGTCATAGGGTCGCAATGACTTGAGGGTCTCAACGGCCCTAAATCGCCGCGGATTCTCTGGACCAGCGGGCGCTAACCGGCGTTCGCCGATCGTGCGCGAGGACGCCTGAATGCCGGCATTGTTTCGAGGGAAGATATTCGCGGCAGGCGCCGCGCTGACGCCGCTGTTTGGGGCAGCAAGCGCGTGGGCCGCGGCACCGACCGGTCAACCGTATCCGTGGCAGATCGATTTCCAGCCGGCGGCATCTCCGGTGATGGAGAACATCGAGGATTTTCACCGTCTGCTGCTCTGGATCATCACCGCGACTTCGCTGTTCGTGCTTGCGCTGCTGGTGTGGATCATCATTCGGTACAACCGGCGCGCCAATCCGGCTCCTTCAAGGACCGAGCACAACACGCTTCTCGAAATCGTATGGACCGTGGTGCCGGTGATCGTGCTGGTGATCATCGCCATCCCGTCGTTCAAATTGCTCTATTACGAGGCGGACATTCCGAAGCCGGATGTCACCATCAATGCCATCGGCAAACAGTGGTTCTGGAGCTACCAGTATCCGCAGCAGAACTTTCAGTTCGATTCGCTTGGACTTTCCGATGCCGATGCGATGAAGCGGAATGAGCCGCGGCTGCTTGGCGTCGACAACATCATCGTCGTGCCTCTGAACAAGGTGGTGAAGATCGTCACCACCGGTGCGGACGTCATTCACTCTTGGACCATCCCGGCGTTCGGCGTGAAAATGGATGCCGTTCCTGGCAGGCTCAACGTAACGTGGTTCAAGGCGACACAGACAGGCACCTTCTACGGCCAGTGCTCGGAACTTTGCGGTGCGCGCCACGCTTTCATGCCGATTGAGGTGAGAGTCGTGAGTCCGGGCGAGTACGACGCCTGGCTGGCCGGGGCCAAGAAGAAATTTGCTACCATCGACAAGGACACGCGGCTCGCCGCGCTGACGCAATAGGAACACCATGGCCGATATCGCTCACGACGATCATCCTCACGGCTGGCGCCGGTTCGTCTACTCTACGAACCACAAGGACATCGGCACGATGTACCTGGTGTTCGCGATCTGCGCAGGTCTTGTCGGCGCGACGCTCTCAATCCTGATGCGGCTGGAGTTGATGCATCCGGGGCTGCAGTACTTCAAGGATCCGCACACATTTAACGTGCTCGTCACGGGTCATGGCCTGATTATGGTGTTCTTCATGATCATGCCGGCGATGATTGGCGGATTTGGCAACTGGCTGGTGCCTTTGATGATCGGGGCGCCGGATATGGCGTTCCCGCGCATGAACAACATCTCGTTCTGGCTCCTACCGTTCTCCTTCGCGTTTCTGGTGCTTTCGATGTTCGTCGAAGGCGATTCCGGCGGTACCGGTGTGGGTGGCGGCTGGACGCTTTATGCGCCTCTCTCGACGTATGGTTCGCCCGGTCCCGCGATGGACCTGGCGATCTTCTCACTCCATATCGCTGGTGCTTCATCGATTCTCGGCGCCATCAATTTCATCACCACCATCTTCAACATGCGCGCGCCGGGCATGACCCTTCACAAGATGCCGCTGTTCGTGTGGTCGATTTTGGTGACGGCATTTCTGCTGCTTCTTTCTTTGCCCGTACTGGCTGGCGCCATCACCATGCTGCTGGCGGACCGCCATTTCGGCACGGCGTTCTTCAATGCGGCTGGTGGCGGCGATCCCATCCTCTATCAGCACCTGTTCTGGTTCTTCGGACATCCAGAAGTGTACATCCTGATCCTGCCGGGCTTCGGCATGATCAGCCATGTCATCTCCACCTTCTCGAAGAAGCCGGTGTTCGGTTATCTGGGGATGGCTTACGCGATGGTGGCCATTGGCTTCATCGGCTTCATGGTGTGGGCGCACCACATGTACACCGTGGGCATGACCGTGGACACGAAAGCGTACTTCGTGTTCGCCACGATGGTGATCGCGGTACCCACCGGCGTGAAGATATTCTCCTGGATTGCCACCATGTGGGGCGGCAGCCTTGAGTTCAAAACGCCGATGCTGTGGGCCATCGGTTTTGTGTTCCTGTTCACCGTCGGTGGCGTCACCGGTGTGGTGCTCGCCAACGCCGGCGTGGATGTCGTGCTGCAGGACACATATTACGTCGTCGCACACTTCCACTACGTATTGTCGCTCGGTGCCGTGTTCGCGATCTTCTCGGGTTTCTATTTCTGGTTCCCGAAAATCACCGGCTACGTCTACAACGAAGCGCTCGGCCAACTGCACTTCTGGCTGATGTTCGTCGGCGTGAACCTCACGTTCTTCCCGATGCACTTCCTCGGCCTGGCAGGTATGCCGCGGCGCTATGCGGACTATCCGGATGCCTTTGCCGGCTGGAACTACGTTGCATCGATCGGCTCCTACATCTCGCTTGCCGGTCTGCTTGTCTTCCTGCTGTGCATGGCAGAAGCGTTGCTGCGCAAACGGCGTGCGGGAGACAATCCCTGGGGTGCGGGCGCCACGACGCTAGAATGGACGCTGCCGTCGCCACCGCCGTTTCACACCTACAACGAGTTGCCGCGCATCGCTTCCGGCGGAGTGCATTAGGCGATGTCCACGGCCGTTCTTGGGGCACACGCACGCGCCGCAACGGCCGGCGACTTCTTCGCGCTATTGAAACCGCGCGTGATGTCGCTGGTGGTTTTCACCGGACTTGCCGGAATCGTTGTGGCGCCCGAACCGGTGCATCCGCTGGTAGCATTCACGGCGTTGTTGTGCATAGCGCTGGGCGCGGGCGCCTCGGGCGCCCTCAACATGGCCTACGATTCCGACATTGATGGTCTGATGGCGCGCACGGCGGCACGGCCAATTCCGCTCGGCCGGATTTCGCGGGAGGAAGCGCTCACCTTCGGTTGGTGGGTGGCCGCAGCGTCGGTCGCCATGATGGCGCTGTTCGTCAATGAACTGGCCGCGGCGCTGCTGGCCTTCACAATCTTGTTCTATGTCGGCGTCTACACACTGTGGCTGAAGCGCCGGACGCCGCAGAATATCGTCATCGGTGGGTTGGCTGGCGCACTACCACCCGCGATTGGTTGGGCCGCAGTGACGGGCAGTCTTTCGCTTGCGCCATTGGTGCTTGTCGCGATTACCTTCTTCTGGACGCCCCCACATTTCTGGGCGCTGGCGCTTTACCGGTCGGAAGACTATGCGCGCGCCGGCGTGCCGATGATGCCTGTGGCGCGCGGCAAGGCCTCGACCCGACGTCAGATACTTCTGTACTCCCTACTCCTACTGCCGCTGGGCGCGACGCCTGCGCTCATCGGTCTTGGCGGCCCGTTGTATTTGCTCGTGTCCCTCGCCTTCGGCGCGTGGCTGCTTCTGGATGCAATTGTGGTGCTGCGCGAACGCGACAAGGTTCGCGAACCGGCAGCGCGCCGCATGTTTGGAATTTCCATCCTGTATCTCTTCGCTCTCTTCGCATCGCTCATCGCGGAGCGGCTGATCGGTATCATGCCGCTTCATCTGGCGAGCTGGATGTGAGGCAATGGATGGCGAAGAGGAGCGAAACGCGAAAGCAAGGCGGTTGCGCAATGTGGCGCTCGCGCTGGTGCTTGGTGGAGTTGTGGTGTTGTTTTTCGCGATGACGATCGTGCGACTCGGAATCCGGTTCGGTTGAAGGGGCAAAAGAGGCTGACATGGCACACGCAGAGGTGAAGCATCCATATCATCTGGTGAACCCGAGCGCGTGGCCAATCGTGGGCTCTATCGGCGCCTTCACCATGCTGATCGGCGCCGTGTTTTGGATGAACAAGGATTACGCCGGATTTCATGGACTGAACGGGCAGCCCTGGATTTTCGTGATCGGCCTTCTGCTCGTGCTTTATACAATGGCGGGCTGGTGGCGGGATGTGGTTCACGAATCCGTCGTGGAGCATGACCACACGCCGGTGGTGAAGCTTGGTCTGCGCTTCGGCATGGTGTTGTTCATTGCCTCCGAGGTGATGTTCTTCCTTGCGTGGTTCTGGGCCTACTTCAATTTCAAACTCTTCCCGAACGACGTCGCGATCGGCGGCTGGCCGCCGTCAGGCATTGTCACGCTCGATCCCTGGCACTTCCCCTTACTCAACACGTTGATCCTGCTCACGTCCGGCACAACGGTGACGTGGGCGCACCACGCAATTCTACACGGTGACCGCAAGGGCGCCGTGCAAGGCCTGTTGCTGACGGTGGTGCTCGGGTTCTCTTTCACCTGCGTGCAGGCTTATGAGTACGCTCACGCGCCCTTCACCTTCGGCTTCAACCATCTGGCGCTGGTGCCATTCACGGATCCGGCGCACCAGAATCTCGCGGCCGGCGCGGGCAATTTCGATGCGATCTACGGCTCGACCTTCTTCATGGCGACGGGCTTCCATGGCCTGCATGTGATCATCGGCAGCATCTTCCTACTGGTCTGCCTATTCCGGGCCATGGCGGGTCAGTTCACACCCGAGCGGCACTTCGGCTTCGAAGCAGCCGCCTGGTACTGGCACTTCGTCGATGTGGTCTGGCTGTTCCTCTTCTCCTGCATTTATGTCTGGGGCGCGAGTTCCGTCGTTCAGGGTTGATGGACGCTGTTGGCGGCGCACAGGGTACGATCAGAGCGGCAGTGCTAGGCCGGTGTCCGCGTTGCGGACAGGGCTCGCTGTTCACGAGTTACCTGAGCGTGGCGGCGCAATGCGCGAATTGCGGACTGGATTACTCCAGCTTCGATCCCGGTGACGGGCCGGCGGTCTTCGTCATTCTCATTGTCGGATTTCTGGTCGCCGGCGGCGCGCTGATTGTGGAGGTCACGTTTCAGCCGCCGTACTGGGTTCACGCGGCGATCTGGCTGCCCGCGATCTTCTTACTCTCGTTTGGTTTTCTGCGGTTGATGAAATCCACGCTGCTGGTGCTGCAATACAAGCACCGCGCCGGCGAAGCCCGGCTGATCGAGTGAATGCGCCACTTCCGGCCACTTTGGAAATTCACGGCGGCGATGTTGCCGCTCTTTCTGGGCTGCATCGGGCTGGGTGCGTGGCAGCTGGAACGGCTGCAGTGGAAGCTCGCGCTGATTGCTCAAGTGAACCGGAACCTGAGCGCGCCGCCGATCAGTGTCGACAGTGCGATAAAGATGGATTCGCAGGCCGCGCAATACCGTCGCGTTACGCTGCGCGGCCGGTTCGACAATTCGAAGGAAGCGTATGTGTTCGGCACGGACGCGAGCGGCGCGCTGGCCTATCATGTTATTACACCCTTCACACTGAATGATGGACGTGCGCTTCTGGTGGACCGGGGCGTTGTTCCGGAGCGCCTGCGCGATCCCCGCACGCGAAGCGCGGGCCAGTCCGACCGCGAGCAAGGCATCCTTGGCGTTTGGCGTGTGCCAGATCCGCCCGGCTGGTTCACACCGGCGCCGAATGTGGGCAAGCGCATCTGGTACGCTCGCGACGTTCAGGGAATCGCGAAAGGCGATCACCTCCACGTGGCGGCGCCGGTAGTTATCGAAGCCGATGCGACGCCCAACCCTGGCGGGTGGCCCAAGGGCGGGCAGACGGTCGTCACGTTCCGCAACGATCACCTTCAGTACGCCATCAGCTGGTTCGCGCTAGCGGCGGTGATCCTTGGCGGCTGGATCGCAATTCATATTTCTCGCGGCCAAGGCGGGGATCTCGCCTGAAGCGCGTTTATGCGGGTACTGTGAAAATAACCCCTTGACAGCGTCACGCTCGCTTTGCATATTCCTAACATTCCTCGAAATCTGCGTGATTGATAACCAAGCCGAGGCGCGGTTTCGTCTTCGCGCGCTTGATGCATCAAATCGCTTGCTGGCGTTCGCCACCGCCTCCTACAAAGAGCGAAGGCTTCAAATGCCTTTCATAAGGAACACCTGTTCGAATGAACGTTGAAGTCTCGAAACTTCCCAACGGCTTAACGGTCATCACCGACCCGATGCCGCAGCTTCAGAGCGCCGCTTTGGGCGTCTGGGTGAACACCGGCGGCCGCAATGAGACCAAGCCTGTCATGGGCGTGAGCCACATGCTGGAACATATGGCTTTCAAGGGAACCGAGAAACGGACCGCGCGCCAGATCGCCGAAGAGATCGAGGCGGTGGGCGGCTACATGAATGCCTACACCAGCCGCGAGCAGACGGCTTTCCATATGCGTACGCTCAAGGCGGACGTGCCGCTCGCTATCGATATCCTTGCCGACATCCTCACGCACCCAACCTTCGATCAGGCGGAACTGGAGCGCGAGCGACAGGTGGTGCTGCAGGAGCTCGGGCAGGCGCGCGATACGCCGGACGATATCGTATTCGATCATCTGCAGGCGGTTGCGTTCCCCGACCAGCCGATTGGCTGGCCCATTCTTGGCACTGAAGGCACGGTTTCGAACTTCACCCGCGAGCATCTGCAAACCTACATGGGCGCCAACTACCGCGCCTCCAGCATGGTGTTCGTGGCCTCTGGGGCGGTCGAACATGCTCAGGTTCTGGAGTTGGTCAGCGGCGCTTTCGGGCAACTGCAATCCGGTGCCGCCGCGGAACCGCTGAGCGCGCGCTATGTGGGCGGCGACATGAGGGTGTCCGAGGATCTCGAGCAGGTCCATGTGACCTATGCGTTTCCGGGCGTCTCCAGCACAGACCCAGATTTCTACACATTCCAGGTCTATTCCGCGGCCTTGGGTGGTGGGATGTCTTCGCGACTCTTTCAGGAAGCGCGCGAAAAGCGAGGGCTCTGCTATTCGATTTACGCGTTTGCGCAAGCCGCGAGCGACAACGGGATACTCGGCGTCTATGCCGGAACCGGTGAAAAAGAGGCGGGCGAGATTTCCGCAGTTATCGCCGAGGAAATGGCGGCCCTGGCAGCCAACGCAACCGAACAGGAGGTTTCGCGGGCCAAGGCGCAAATGAAATCCGGCCTTCTGATGGGACTCGAGCGTCCCGCCACGCGCGCCGAACAAATCGCTGCCCACATCTTCACTTACGGTCGCGTCATTCCCGTCGAGGAACTCACGGCCAAATTGGATGCGGTGGATGCCAGCGCTGTCCGCCGCTTCGGCGAGCGGGTGATGAACACGCCGCAGCCATCCATCGCCGTTGTCGGCCCACACAACGGCCTCGAAAGCTATGACAATTTCGCGGCACGGTTCGGGGCGGGAGTCGCCCGCGCCGCTGAATGAAGACGGGGCCGATGGCCTTTATGCGGGGACTGACGTTCCCCGGGGGCCAGCAGCCTGTCATCCGCGGTGAGCGGGTCACTCTCCGTTATCCCCGGATGGGCGACCATCTGCAGTGGTCGAAGCTACGTGGGGATAGCCGCGCTTTCCTGTCGCCATGGGAGCCGCAATGGGCGCGTGACGAGTTGACGAAAGGTGCCTTTCGCCGCCGCCTCAAGCGCTATGCGAACGAGGCGCGCAACGATACCGCCTATGCCTTCTTTGTGTTTCGCAGAGAGGATGAGGCCCTTCTCGGCGGTTGCACGTTGTCTAACGTGCGGCGTGGCGTGACGCAATGCTGCGCACTGGGTTACTGGATCGGGGAACGCTTTTCGCGACAGGGTTACATGCAGGATGCCATTCGCGCCCTGCTGCCGTTCATTTTTCAAACGCTGGGGCTGCATCGCATCGAGGCAGCCTGTCTGCCCGCGAACGACGCATCCAAGAGTTTGCTGATCAAAACGGGTTTCAAGCAGGAAGGATTGGCGCGGCGCTATTTGCAGATCAATGGCGATTGGCAAGATCACCTGCTTTTCGCGTTGCTTGCCGACGAAGTGCCCAATTGACCGTGCACGCCGTTTCCGCCTTCATCGGCGCCATCGTGAAAGATTCCTTCCGACTTGCGTTTGCATTCCTGGTTGCACTGCTTGTGGCGTCATTCGCCCATGCAGCAGGGCAGGCCTCATCGAAGCTTGCGAAGGACCAGCTTAGCATCGATTTCGCCGGGCCGGTTGCCGTCATCGATCTTAAGGATCTGCTCACGCCTTACAACGCGCCGGCCGGTCGCGAAACGGATGGTTCGCGCTGGTACGTTCTGTCGGCGACCAATGGTTCCGTGCGGCCAACCTCTCGTGTGCTGGTTGCTGCCGATCCGCCGAACTCGGCATTGCACATCTTTCCGCGCAAAGCCCGGCCGGAGATCCTGCAGGTGGCGAGCTCAGACTCGGGTGTAACCGTTGAGCGCTTGCGTGCCGTTGGGCGCCATTCCTATCTCGTGCGCGTGCCACCCGCCACAACGGCTTCACTCGCAATTCGGGTGGGGAGTGGCGATGACAGGCCTTCTGTCCTGGCCTGGAATGAACCTGCGCTGGTCGCTCACAAGCGGCAGGTCGCGGTCTTTCTTGCGGCTGTTGCAGGGCTGATCGCAGCTGCCGTCGCAATCATGGCCGGTGTCGCCGTGATTACGGCGCATCCGGCGCCCGCCTGGGCGGCCGTGGTGCTCATATTCGTGTTCCTCACGCGCCTGCAGGGTGCGGAGGTTCTCGATGCAGGATGGATGACCGTCGTCGGCGGACCGTACGGCCTTGGCGCGATGCTGGCCGGGCTTGCACTGGCGGCCGCCGCGCGCCTCACCGACTTTGTTGCACCTCTGACTGACATCTGGCCGTCTGCTGCACGATGGGGACGATGGGTTCTGTTAGTGATCGTCGCGCTTGCGCTGGGCGCGTTCCTGGGTGTGCCGGGCGCAACCGTTGCAACCGATGCTCTTGTCGTCGCCGGCACAGCGTTGATCGCAGCTTATCTCGTGCATCGGGGTTTACGTGGTTCCAAGGCCGCAAGAGTCGTTGCTCCAAGCGCTGCGGTGTTTGCCTTGGTGGTGGCGGCCGGCGCAGCGGCTATGCTCGGAGCCTTCCAGCAGAATCCGATGGCGTCGGGGACGATAGCGGGCTTCACCGCGGCAGGTGCCGTGTTGCTTGCCCTGGCCATTGCCGCAGGCGAGGGGATTGCCATCCTTCCGCTTGCGCAGGGACAGGCATCCGCTTCTGCAGGACGCGGACGGTTAGAGGACGCAAGCGTCCACGCAATTGGCGCCGCGCATCAGGGAGTCTTCGATCTCGAGTTTGGCTCGAACCGGCTTTACCTGTCCCGCGAAGCGGCGTGGATGATCGGCCTGAAAAACAGCAAATCGCTTTCGCACGATGACTGGGTCGCGCGCATCCACCCCGAAGATCGGCAAGTCTATCTCGACGCGTTCGAAGAATATCGCAGCCATCCCGGGCTGGCTTTCCGGATGGAATTCCGGGTTCGCAGCGAGGCGGACGCCTATCCGTGGCTGGAATTACGCGCCACGATCTTCGCGGAAAAACCACGCAACCGATGCCTTGGGCTGCTGACCGATGTCACAACGCGCAAGGAGGCCGAGCTGGCCCTGCCGCAGCGGAGCCTGAACGATCCACTAACGGGGCTTGGCAATCGGATCGCGCTGCTGGAAGAACTGGAGCGAATGGGAGAAGCTTGGCCGGATTTGGCCTTCGCCATTCTCGACATCGATCGCTTCAAAGCCATACATGCCAGTTTGGGTGACGAGGGCGGCGATCGGCTGCTGGCAAATCTGGCATCGCGTATCACGCAACGCTTTGCAGCGGACACGCGGGCCTTCCGGATCGGCGGAGATGGTTTTGCATTGATCGTGCCCGGGGCAGCGGATTATGCGGCACGGCTGGGAACGGAACTCATCGATCTCTGCGCGGCACCGTTCTCAATCAACGGCCGGAATGTGTTTGCCTCCGCCAGCGCTGGCGTAGCCGCGGGCCGCGACGCTGAAGATCCTCTGGAGTTGATACGTCGCGCCGAGCTTGCTCTCACACTTGCAAAACGGCAGGGCGGCGGATGCTGGAAGCTATTCGCACGCGATATGGAGGAGTCGGCACGCGGCGACGCGGTGGCCTTGGAAACGGATTTACGGCGCGGCCTGAACCAAAACGAATTTGCCGTTTACTACCAGCCCATCGTGCGCCTAGGCGATGGCTCAGTGGCGGGTTTCGAAGCGTTGTTGCGTTGGCATCATCCGGAGAAGGGCCTTGTCTGCCCGGCGGACTTCATCGCCCATTCTGAAGAGACGGGGCTGATCGTTGCGCTTGGACGGTTTGCACTGGAGCGCACCGCCAGCGACCTGGCCGACTGGCAGCGCTACTTTCCGATCGAGCCGCCGTTGTTTGCCAGTGCGAACGTCTCGCGTCGACAGTTGCGCGACGAGAATTTTGCGTCGTCTGTCGAGAAACTGCTGGCGGCAGGAGACTTTCAACAGAACACGTTCCGCCTGGAGGTCACGGAGAGCGCCATTGAGATCGATTCCGAAGCGCGGCGCATTCTGGAGCGTCTGCGGCAGATGGGAGCAGGGCTTGCGATTGACGATTTCGGCACGGGCCTCTCCACGTTGAGTCAGCTGAAGGATCTGCCGTTTGATACCGTTAAGGTGGACCGCAGCTTTCTCGCGCGGCGTACCGGGTCTCAGGAGGATGCAGACGCAACCGCCGTATTGAATTCAATCATTGCGCTGGCGCGCGAACTGAAACGAGCAGTCGTTGTGGAAGGTGTGGAAACGGAGCGCGACGCTGTGTGGCTTAAGCAACTCGGTTGCGAGTTCGCGCAAGGCTTCTACTTCAGCCCGCCGCTCGCCGCGGAAGACGCACTGAAATTCATCGCCAGCCACTTCCGTGCAGAGGGCGCCAAGCAGGATTGGCCAACCGAGGATGCGGCAAGACCCTCAAGCGCGTCCGGCGTGGGCTGAAAGCCCCGACATATCGATCCCGAGCTTGCGCAGTGCCACGGACCATTTCGCGTCCATATCGCTGCCGAAAATCACCGTCGTGTCTGCGTCGCAATGGACCCAGCCATTGGCCTGAATTTCGGATTCGATTTGGCCTGGTCCCCAACCGGCATAGCCGAGCGCGAACAGCGCCTGGTCGGGACCATGGCCTTCCGAGATGGCGCGCAGGATATCGAGCGTCGCTGTCAGTGAAATGTCGGAAGAAATGGGAAGCGTCGATTCCGCACCCTCATATTCACCGCTGTGAAGCACGAAGCCGCGGCCAGTTTCCACTGGGCCGCCGAACAGAATGGGTGAATTCGGTGTCTGCTCAGACACCGGAAGTTCGAGCCGGCGCAGCAGCTCCTGGAAGGCGAGGCCCTCGATGGGCTTGTTGACGATAAGGCCCATGGCGCCTGTCGCGGAGTGGGCGCACATGTAGATGACGCTGCGCTCGAAGCGCGGGTCCGACATTCCGGGCAGGGCGATGAGAAGTTTGCCTTCGAGAAAATTGTCGCCGCCGATGGCTTCCGGATGTTGCGCACTCGCCATGCCCTCACGATACCATGCCGACCGCTTATCGCTACAGCCTTTGGAACCGGACTTATCGCTCCGGGGTTTCCCGGAAACTGCGCCATGGGCTAGAAGGCTGCGCAAAGCCAAGGAGATATCAGATGACGATCAAGGTGGGGGACAAGATTCCCTCTGCGACATTGATGCAAATGAAAGGCGGCACGCCGCAGCCGGTGAAAACGGATGACCTATTCAGCGGAAAGAAGGTGGTCGTGTTTGCATTGCCTGGCGCGTTTACGCCGACCTGTTCCGCGAAACACCTGCCCGGGTTCATTCAGCATGCGGATGAAATCACCAAGAAGGGGGTCGATGCGATCGCCTGCTTGTCCGTGAATGACGCGTTTGTAATGGGCGCCTGGGGCGACCAGCAGGGCTGTGGCGACAAGGTGATGATGCTGGCCGACGGCAACGGCGATTTCACCCGCGCGCTCGGCCTCGACATGGATGCCACTCGCTTCGGTATGGGGCAGCGAAGCCAGCGCTATGCGATGGTGGTGGATGACGGCGTGGTGAAGCAATTGAACGTGGAAGAGCCCGGCAGCTTTTCTGTCTCAAGCGCCGAGCATGTGATGAATCAGCTCTGACCGATCTCCCGAATGGCCGCGCGGGCGAGTGCGTCCGCGCGGTCGTTCTCTGGATGGCCGGAATGGCCCTCCACCCAGCGCCAGGTGATTTTGTGCGGAGCGGACGCGGTTTCCAGCTCTTGCCAAAGGTCGACGTTCTTCACCGGCTTCTTGTCTGATGTCTTCCAGCCGTTCGCTTTCCATCGCGGCAACCACCTTGTGGCGCCGTCCATAAGGTAACGGGAATCCGTATGGATGATGACGTCCGAGGAATGTTTCAGGGTGTGGAGCGCGCGGATGGCTGCCGTGATCTCCATGCGGTTGTTGGTGGTCGCGAACTCGCCGCCGGAAATTTCTTTCTCGTGGAGGCCTGAACGCAGAATCGCTCCCCAACCGCCCGGACCGGGATTGCCCGAGCAGGCTCCGTCGGTGAAGATGTCGATTGCTGATTTTTTCAAATGGTCTAGAGCCCTATGCATGCCGCGGGTTGATTTCCGTGGCTCGCTTTTCAGTAGAGAATCCTTCGACTAAAGTTTGCCGTTCGGCGCGCCGCACAACTCGTCTCGACCGTCCCGATTGTCAAGCACCGCTGCAGCCCAAAGGTTGGAACATGCCCCATACCAAATTCCATATAGCCGCTGCGTTCGCTTGCATTGTGCTGACGGGATGCACGTCCGACAGGCTTGGTCTGTGTCCCTCGGTTTCCGTGCTGGTCGACACCGCGGCAATGCCCGTGTTCGCGGCCGACGGAAAAAGCATTCCATATTCGGTGCAGATGACCAACGCCAAGCGGGACTGCGATATGGACAAGTTCAGCAAGAACGTTGGGGCGAGCGTGGATATCGATTTCCGGGCGCTTCGCATGCAGGCCGGGGCACCGGCCAGCTACACCGTGCCCTATTTCGTCGCCGTTACGTCGGAAGGCCACGTGTTGGCGAAGCAGCTGTTTTCGGTGCAGTTCAGTTTTCCGGCTGATCAGCGAGTCGTGGACTTCAGCGACTCCGTGAACTCTATCCAGCTCAGCGTCGGCCGCGACAAGAAGCCGGCCGATTACGGAATCCTGGTGGGTTTCCAGATCTCAAAGGCCCAGCTGGACTACAATCGGCGGAAGGGCCGCTACGCCCAATGATCCCGCTGCTTTCCGAGCTCACGGCGATCGTCAGTGAGGCGTTCGCCGCCGAGAGCTTTCCGGCAGAGTTAGGAACGGTGCAATCGTCGGACCGGTCCGATCTTGCACAGTTTCAGTGCAATGGTGCGCTTGCCGCAGCCAAGCAAGTGAAGGGGAACCCACGCGCAATTGCCGAGAAGATCGCCAATCGCCTGAAAACGAATGCGATGTTTTCGAAGGTGGAGATTGCCGGTCCGGGCTTCCTCAACTTCGATGTCAGCGATGATGTACTGGCGGACCGTATGCGCGCATTGGCACAGGATGCTGCGCTCGGCGCGCCCCAGATTGGCGAGGGCAAAACGGCGGTGCTGGATTTCGGCGGGCCGAATGTTGCCAAGCCGATGCATGTGGGTCACCTGCGATCCGCTATCATCGGCGATTCACTGCAGCGGCTGTTCCGGGCGAATGGATGGATCGTGATCAGCGATGTCCACTTGGGCGACTGGGGCCTTCAGATGGGCCAGCTGATTTCTGAGATCGGACATCGGGGCGCGGCACCCATCTACTTCGACGCGAACTTCGCCGGGCCTTATCCGGAGCAATCGCCGGTCAGCATGGACGATCTGGAGGAGATTTATCCGGCAGCCTCGGCAGCCTGCAAAGCCGATCCTCAGCGGCTGGATGAGGCGCGGGCTGCGACAGCAGAATTACAAGCGGGCAGAGCCGGTTACCGGGCGTTGTGGCAGCACTTTGTAAACGTCTCCGAGCAGGGACTGACGCGGGAATACGGCAGCCTTGGGGTTCAGTTCGATCTCTGGAAAGGTGAAGCCAGCGTCGAGCCACTGATCGGGCCGATGATCGAAGACCTGAAGGCACGTGGCCTGACGGTCGAGAGCGAAGGCGCTCTCGTTATTCCGATTGCGGAGCCCACAGACAAAAAGGAACTGCCGCCGCTCATTCTGGTGAAATCGGACGGGGCAGTGCTTTACGGCACCACCGATCTCGCCACCATCATCGATCGCGTAACGTCGCACGATCCGGACCTGATCCTGTACGTCGTGGATCAGCGGCAGCACACGCATTTCGAGCAGGTGTTCCGGGCCGCGCGCAAGGCGGGCTACACGAAAAACCGGGCGCGACTGGAGCACGCCGGTTTCGGCACCATGAACGGCCCCGACGGCAAGCCGTTCAAGACCCGCGCCGGCGGCGTGATGAAACTCTACGACCTCATCGCCATGGCAACCGAGGAAGCCGAAAAGCGACTCAATGAAGCGGGCATGGCGCGGGACTATGCTGAGGCGGAGCGGAATGACATAGCACGTAAGGTGGGGATCGCAGCGCTGAAGTTCGCCGACCTCTCAAATCATCGCGTATCGGACTACATCTTCGATTTGACACGGTTCACCCGCTTCGAGGGAAAGACCGGGCCTTATCTTCAATACGCAGCGGTACGGATGCAATCAATCCTGAACAAGGCCCGTGACACCAGCTACGAAGCAGTCCCGAAGATTGTCCTGCACACACCGGCAGAACGCGCGCTGATCTTACAGCTGCTGGCGCTGCCGAGCGCCATGAGCGGCGCCGAGCACAACCGCGCGCCGAACATTCTTTGTGACTATGTCTTCAGCCTCGCGCAAATCTTTAGCCGGTTCTACACCGAACATCACGTCATGTCTGAGACGGACGAAGGCCTGCGTGCCACACGGCTTGCACTCGTCGCGTTGACCCTGGCGGTTTTGTCGAAAGTCCTGACTCTGTTGGGGATCGAAGTTCCAGCCAGAATGTAAGTGTTTTGCCCTGTTCGTTGACTCGCTGTCTTTGCTCCCTATGATGCTTGCCGACGTTCGGGTCCGCCGCGAGGCGCGCACGGGCGGCGATACATGTGATCCCTCGCGGGAGACGTTTGTCATCGGAGAAGCTGACCTGTCGGCCGTACCGAAGGCGAAGGCCGAAGGAGCAACCGCCCCGGAAACTCTCAGGCAAAAGGACCGCGGAGGAGATGAACTTCTGGAAAGCAGGCTGGCATGCGCTGGCCTTACCGAAGGGGTAATCCGGGCGGCATCGCCTTCCGGGGAAATCTCTCAGGTCCGATGACAGAGGGGCGCGCTAAATCCGGCGTTCGGGTACCGCGCCAATCTGGGTAGTGGACCGTTGACAGACACCGCAGAGAATATTCGCAAGACTCCGCTTCACGCACTCCATGTGGAGCTTGGCGCCAAGATGGTGCCATTCGCCGGCTACGAAATGCCGGTGCAATACCCGGCCGGCATTCTGAAAGAGCACCTGCACACGCGGGAGAGCGCGGGACTGTTCGATGTCTCGCATATGGGGCAGGCGTTTTTATCCGGTGATGATCCTGGCGGAGCATTGGAACGCGTTACACCGGCGGATGTCGCAGGCCTGAAGGAAGGGATGCAGCGGTATGGCTTGCTGCTGAACAACCAGGGCACCATCAAGGACGATTTCATGTTCTCGCACCTCACCGGCGAGCGCGATCTGTATCTCGTGGTGAACGCGGGCACCAAGGAGGGCGATTTCGCTTACATCACCGAGACGCTGAACGGCGTCGCGGCACTGACGCCACGGCCGGATCGTGCGCTGCTGGCTTTGCAGGGACCAAAGGCTGGCGCGGTGCTGGAGCGCCACGCGCCAGGAATCGATCAACTCACCTTCATGAAGGTGGTTCGAACCTCAGTTGCCGGGGCGCCGGCCATCGTCAGCCGGTCGGGTTACACGGGCGAAGACGGATTCGAGATCTCGCTAGAAGGCGCAGATGTCGAGCGTGTGGCGCGGGCACTGCTCGGCGAGGCGGAGGTTTTGCCCATCGGGTTGGGTGCCCGCGACTCGCTGCGGCTGGAAGCAGGACTTTGCCTCTACGGCCACGACATCGACGAAACGACCGACCCGGTGGAAGCGGACCTGCTCTGGTCCATCGGCAAGCGGCGCAAGGAAGCCAAGGACTTTCCGGCGGCGGGAAAAATCATGGACCGGATCGCCAATGGCGCTCCCCGGAAGCGCGTGGGCATTCGTCCTGAGGGGAGGGCGCCGGCCCGCGAGGCTGCAGAGATCGTCGATAAGAACGGCCGGATCATCGGCCGCATCACCAGCGGCGGCTTCGGTCCCAGTGTGAATGCGCCGGTGGCGATGGGTTATGTCGAATCGGCTTTCGCGGCCGACGGCACTGACGTCGATTTGATGGTGCGCGGAAAAGCGATGCCGGCGAATGTCGCGCCGATGCCATTCGTACCGCACCGCTACAAACGCGCCGCAACCAAATAAGCGAGGGAACAAGAGATGAGCGAAGTCCGCTACACCAACGAACATGAATGGGTTCGCATCGACGGCGACGAAGCGACTGTGGGCATTACCAAGTACGCGGCGGAACAGCTTGGCGACGTCGTGTTTGTCGAGGTGCCGGAACCGGGGCGCAGCCTGGGCAAGGGCGGCGAAGCCGCCGTCGTCGAAAGCGTGAAGGCGGCGAGCGAAGTTTACGCACCGATCACCGGCGAAGTAACGGCAGCGAACGCCGACATCGCCAACGAGCCGGCGAAGGTCAATGCCGATCCGGAAGGTGACGGCTGGTTCTTCAAATTGAAGATCGCTGACAAGGGTGAACTCGAGAAGCTGATGACCCGCGCGCAATACGACGAGTTCGTGAAAGGGCTATAGGCACAAATGCGCTATTTGCCGCTCACCAAAGACGATCGCGACGCGATGCTGGCCAAGATCGGCGCGCGCGATATCGACGCGCTGTTTCGCGACGTGCCCCAATCCGCCGTCGTGGCGCGCAGCGCCTTCGATCTCCCGGACACGCAGGGCGAGCTTGCTGTCGAGCGCACGCTCTCGCGTATGGGCGCGCGCAACGTGGCAGCCGGTTCGGTGCCATTCTTCTGCGGCGCCGGCGCTTACCGTCATCACGTTCCGGCCGCCGTTGATCATCTGATTCAGCGGTCGGAATTCCTCACCTCCTACACGCCGTATCAGCCGGAAATCGCGCAGGGCACGCTGCAATACCTTTTCGAATTCCAGACGCAGGTCGCGCTGCTTACCGGCATGGAAGTGGCGAACGCCTCCCTCTACGACGGCTCAACGGCAACGGCTGAGGCCGTGTTGATGGCTCAGCGAGTGACCCGGCGGCCGAAAGCCATTCTGTCCGGCGGTTTGCACCCACACTACGCGGAGACTGTCGAGACGTTGGCGACGCTTTCCGGCGAAGTGGTGCGCGCGCCGACCACGCCGGGCAAGATTGAAGATATTGCCGGCCTGATTGACGACCGCACTGCTTGTGTCGTTGTCCAAAGCCCTGACGCGTTTGGCCTCATCCGCGATTTGAGGCCGATTGCAGAAGCGGCGCACGCGCAGGGTGCTTTGCTGATTGCCGTGGCGACCGAAATTGTGTCGCTGGGTTTGCTTGAACCGCCGGGACATCAAGGCGCGGACATCGTCGCGGCAGAAGGCCAATCGATCGGCAACGGCCTGAATTTCGGCGGTCCGTATGTGGGCCTCTTTGCCACGCGCGAGAAATTCACCCGCCAGATGCCGGGCCGCCTTTCCGGCGAAACGGTGGATGCAAACGGCAAGCGCGGCTTCGTGCTCACGCTGTCCACCCGCGAACAGCACATCCGCCGCGAAAAGGCGACCAGCAACATCTGCACGAACTCGGGCCTGTGTTGTCTCGCCTTCACCGTTCACATGTCTTTGCTGGGCGAGGAGGGGCTGGTGCGCCTGGCGCGGGCCAACCACGCGCGCGCGTCTGCGCTCGCAGACCGCCTCTCTCAAATCAAGGGTGTGGAACTGGCGACACCGAACTTCTTCAACGAATTCACCATTCGCCTGCCCAAACCGGCGGCGAGTGTGGTCGACGCGCTTGCGGACAGAAACATCATCGCCGGTGTGCCGGCGTCGCGGCTGTGGCCGCAGGATCGCGATGTTCGCGACCTGCTGATCGTCGCGGCAACCGAGACGGTGAGCGACGAAGACTGCGATGCCTTCGTGAAGACGCTTGCGGAGGTGCTGTGATGCCAATGAACACACAAGGGCGTCCAAGCGCTTCGGGGCCTACGGAGTCGAATGAGCTTCCCACTATTTCCGGCGATCGGGGGCTTGATCACGAGGAGCCGCTGATTTTCGAGTTAGGCCGTGAAGGGGTCACGGGAGTCGACGTGCCTGAGGTGCAGCTGTCGGACGCACGCCTCGGTGGTTTGCGCCGGCATGCGCCTATCGGGCTACCCGGATTGTCGGAACCGGAAGTCGTCCGCCACTACGTGCGCCTCTCGCGCATGAATTACGCGATCGACGCGGGACTATATCCCCTCGGTTCCTGCACGATGAAACACAACCCGCGCCTGAATGAGAAAATGGCCCGGCTACCGGGGTTCGGCGATCTTCATCCGCTGCAGCCGCAGCAAACGGTGCAGGGCGCGCTGGCGCTCATTTCAGAGCTAATGCGCTGGCTTACCACGCTCACGGGCATGCCGGCCGTGGCAATGTCGCCGAAGGCTGGCGCACATGGCGAGCTCTGTGGACTGCTCACCATTCGCGCCGCATTGGAAGCGCGTGGCGAGAAGCGCACGCGCATTCTTGTTCCATCGTCCGCGCACGGAACAAACCCAGCGACAGCTGCGCTCGCGGGCTTCACCGTAGACGAGGTGCCGGCAACGGATGACGGTCACGTCGATGCGGATGCACTGGCAGCGAAGCTCGGACCGGACGTGGCTGCCATCATGCTCACCAATCCAAACACCTGCGGGTTGTTCGAGCCGCGCATCAAGGAAATGGCGGACGCCGTGCACAAGGTTGGCGGCTATTTCTATTGCGACGGCGCCAATTTCAACGCCATCGCTGGCCGGGTGCGCCCGGGGGATCTCGGCGTCGATGCCATGCACATCAATCTGCACAAGACATTCTCGACGCCGCATGGCGGTGGCGGTCCCGGAGCAGGGCCGGTTGTGCTTTCCGCTGCCCTTGCACCCTACGCACCACTGCCCTTGCTGTTGCATGACGGTGACAGGTTGCGCCTGGTGGAGGATCGCGGCGCATTGCCGGCCGACGCCAAACCGTTCGGCCGCATGTGCGCATTCCACGGCCAGATGGGCATGTTCGTGCGCGCGCTGTCCTATATGCTGAGCCATGGCGCCGACGGCATCCGCCAGGCCAGCGAAGACGCCGTACTCTCGGCGAACTACATTCTGGCTTCGCTGAAAGACGTGATGAGCGCGCCCTTCGGCGAAGGCCCGTGCATGCACGAGGCGCTGTTCGACGATTCGTTCCTGGAAGGCAGCGGCGTCACCACGCTCGATTTCGCCAAGGCGATGATCGATGAGGGCTATCACCCGATGACCATGTACTTCCCGCTGGTGGTGCATGGCGCGATGCTGATCGAACCGACAGAATCGGAATCGAAGGAATCGCTAAACCGCTTCATCCACGTGATGCGGTCGCTGACGGAAGAAGCAAAGGCCGGCAAGCGCGAGCGCTTTGAAGGCGCGCCTCGCTTGGCACCTCGCCGCCGGCTCGATGAAACGCTCGCCGCCCGCAAGCCCGTTCTTCGCTGGCGCCGACCCGAGTTGCCCCAAACAGCGGAGTAAGAGTTGCGCGGACGTACTGCTCGGCTGGTGCTTTTAGCCCTGCTCGTCCCGCAGACTGCGTTCGGATGGTGTGATCCGAAAACGGACTACTCTGTCCAAGGCGAATTTGCCCGCTCCGAGTTTGTGGCAGTCGTTCAAGTCACAGGGACGACGTGGCTCGATGAAAATCGCAAGCCGACCAGACGTCGTGCGCCGCTGATGTTGGGCAATGTTCCAGGCGGCTTTGATCCTTATGCCGGGGCAATCTATCGCGCTCGTGTGCTTCGGCTGTTCAAAGGGCATCCCGTTCGGAGTGTCGACATCTTCAGCCAAAATACTTCAGCCCGCACGCCTCGCGAAATCGGAGAACGGTATCTCGTCTTTCTGTATCGGGTACTAAAGAACGATCTCGTCACTGACGAAAAGGCCGACAATCTGATGATCGACTATTGCGGCAACTCCACCTTTCTGAACCGGGCGGCCAAGGAGCTAAAAAGGGTCCGAGACTTGTCAAAAATCGGCGCTGGTTAAAAAAAGCCCCCGCTGTTTCCAGCGGGGGCAAGTTGGGTGTGGAGGAGGAGGCTACAGAAATTCAGGTGCAGGTCTTCGCCTTGAGTCCGGTGGGGACCTTGGTTTCGGAATCGGCGCAGGCCCGGTCGAGCTGTGCCTGGGTCAGGCCGCGGGCGCGCGAGAGATCGGTGCCTTTTATGGAGGCGATGGACAGATCGGCGCCGGTGAAATCCGCATTGTCCACTTTGGCGTGGGCCAGATTGGCGCCGGCGAGATTGGTGTTCCGGAATGAAGCACCGCGGAAGTCCGCGTAGGACATGCACATCAGGATCAGGCGCGCGCCATCGAACTTGGCGCCTTGCAGATTGCCCTGCTTGACGCACTGGTTGGTGAGATCGGCGCCGGTCAGGTCGCAGCGCGGACAGTCATGATGCCCAGATTTGATCGTTTCGACGGCCACGCGATCGGGAGACACCGCAACAACCGGAACCAGTTGCGGCGCCTGGGCAGTGACGCTGGCGAGGAAGGCAAGAAGCGGAAGCATCGGGTGTTCCGTTTGGGCACAAGCGACTCAGTTTCTCGCAAACGCCGTACCCTCGCCGCACGTGTTAACGTTTGGAATCTTGTTGGATGTCGTGACGGCCGGCGCTGAAAAGCCGAATCTTTGAGTACGAATGGTGTCGCGCTTTTTCGACCACAAGATGTGGTACCGCGGGCAGGACAAGGGGAACGGGCGCAATCGTCAACCCCGCCCAATTCGAGGCGGCCATCTATGAGATTCTTTGAGCCCTGCGGCGCTCCGCAACAATGCCGGTTCGTTTCATTCGGTGCTTCACCAGGCTGACGATGGCGCTTTTCTGGCGCTTCGGCCGCGCAGGCTCTGTGATCTCGTCGATGGGTGCGGCCGGGAAGATGTCACAGCATGCGCGGAGATGCGCGATCTCCTCCGCTGCCACCAGTCCCGATGATTCGGCGAAGATCAGCGCCACTTCTTCGAACTCGGCATCGAGGCACCCATCCTCCTCGATCGCGATCGAATAGCTGAACAGCTTCGCGCCAGCGTTGTCGAATACATCGACGGTTCTACTGGGCATTTCGGCCTCCGAATCAGAACCCAATACTATCAACTGCAGCCTGACGTCGAGCCGCAGGTGTTGCACTTCATGCACGTGCCGTTGCGCACCAAGGTGAAGTTTCCGCAGGAGCCGCAAGCATCACCCTCGTAGCCTTTCATCCGGGCTTCAGCAGCGCGCTTAAGATGGACCTCACGAGTGGTAGTGAGGCTCGCGGAGATCGACGTCACCATCTCACCCACCGGGTTCGCCGCCTTCAGCACCTCACCGCGGATGGCCCGCATCTGCGCCTCGAAATTGTCCTCGGCCTCGGGGATTTCCTCCAGCAGTTCGATGGGCTGCACGGCTGCAGATGGTGCGGCTTCCGTATTTTCGATGACCAGCATCTTCGGCGCGGCGCTGCCGCGAACGGCGAACGGCCGAAGCCCGCGTACGAAGCCGGTGGAGGCCATGCGCGCCAGGCTCTGCGCGATCTCGGTCGACACTTCCGGCTTCTCGCCGCCATCGCCGTGGCCCAGATCTTCGTCCTGCGTCGGAGGCACGTGCGCGAGATCGTTGCGGCCGAGATAGGAGACGGCCAACTCGCGGAAGATGTAATCAAGCACGGATGTTGCGTTCTTGATGGAGTCGTTGCCGATCACCAACCCCGCCGGCTCGAAGCGGGTGAATGTGAAGGCATCGACGAATTCCTCCAGCGGCACTCCGTATTGCAGGCCGATGGAGATCGCGATGGCAAAATTGTTCATCAGTGAACGGAAAGCGGCGCCTTCCTTGTGCATGTCGATGAAGATTTCACCGGCGCGGCCGTCTTCATATTCGCCGGTACGAAGGTACACTTTGTGGCCGCCGACCACCGCCTTCTGGGTATAACCTTTGCGGCGGGCGGGCAGACGCTCGCGCTCGCGATGCCGCACGACGCGTTCCACCACCTTTTCGACGATGCGTTCGCTGATGATCGCGGCGCGCTGTATCGCCGGTTGCTCCATGAGGTCATCGTCTTCATCGTCGTCGAAGGCCAAGACCTGCGACGCCAACGGCTGGCTCAGCTTCGAGCCGTCGCGATAGAGCGCATTGGCCTTGAGGCCGAGCTTCCACGACAGCATGTAGCTTTCGCCGCAATCCTTCACGGTGGCTGAATTCGGCATGTTGATGGTCTTTGAGATGGCACCGGAAATGAACGGTTGCACGGCTGCCATCATGCGGATGTGGCTCTCCACCGACAGGGAACGCTTGCCGATGCGACCGCAGGGGTTGGCGCAATCGAACACGGAAAGGTGTTCTTCCTTGAGGTGCGGTGCCTCTTCGAGCGTCATCGCGCCGCAGACATAGAGGTTTGCTGTTTCCACCTCGGCCTTGGAGAAGCCAAGCGTTTTCAGCATGTCGAAATCGAGCGAGTCGAGTTCGGTCGAGGGAATGCGCAGGGTCTCTGTGCAGAACGCTTCGCCCAGAGTCCATTTGTTGAAGACAAAGCGGATGTCGAAGGCGGACTCCAGTGCCGCTTCAATCTTGCCGATTTCATCTTCGCCAAAACCGAACGTGCGCAGCCGTTCGTGCGTGACGCCGCTTGGATTGCCTTCCAGCGTGCCGTGGCCCACGGCATAGGCGACAATCGCGTCAATTTCCGCCCGGCTGTAGCCAAGGGTTTGAAGGGCTTCGGGGACGCAGCGATTGATGATCTTGAAGTAACCGCCGCCTGCAAGCTTCTTGAATTTCACCAGGGCGAAGTCTGGTTCCACACCAGTGGTGTCACAATCCATCACGAGACCGATGGTCCCGGTCGGCGCGATCACGGTAGCCTGCGCGTTGCGGAAGCCGACTTCCTCGCCGAGTTCCAGCGCTTCGTCCCAGGCTTTGCGCGCGGCGGCGGAAAGCTCATCTGACAGCGCTTCGTGGTCCAGCGGAACGGGGACGGTCGAGAGCGCTTCGTAATCTTCCGCTTCCCCATGCGCCGCTTGGCGGTGATTCCGAATCACGCGCAGCATGTGGTCGCGATTGGCCGCAAATTCCGGAAATGGACCCAACTCGCCAGCCATCTCAGCGCTGGTGGCATACGAGACGCCCGTCATAATGGCGGAAATGGCTCCGGCAATCGCCCGGCCTTCGCGCGAGTCGTACGAAATGCCGGCTGCCATCAGCAAACCGCCGATATTGGCGTAGCCGAGACCGAGCGTGCGGTAGTCGTAGGACAGCTGCGCGATTTCGCGCGACGGGAACTGCGCCATCATTACGGAGATCTCGAGCACGACGGTCCATAGCCGCACCGCGTGCTCGAATGCTGCGACATCAAACTCTTGCCTGCCATTCTCTTCACGGCGGAAGGCCATCAAGTTCAGCGACGCGAGATTGCAGGCCGTATCGTCCAGGAACATGTATTCGGAGCACGGATTGGAAGCACGGATTGGTCCGCCAGCAGGGCAGGTGTGCCAATCGTTGATCGTGCTGTGAAACTGGATGCCAGGATCGGCGCAGGCCCACGCCGCGCTGGAAACCGAATCCCACAGATCGCGGGCTTTCAGCGTCCTGGCGATGCTGCCGTCGCGGCGATGGGTCAGATTCCAATCCTCGTCGTTTTCAACGGCGCACAGAAATTCATCGCTCACCCGCACGGAATTGTTCGAGTTTTGGCCGGAAACAGAAAGATAGGCTTCCGAATCCCAATCCGTGTCGTAGGTGCGGAATTCGATTTGATTGTACCCCTGCCTCGCGAAGGCAATCGCGCGTTCGATGTAGTTATCCGGAATCATGGCCTTGCGGGCGGCTTTCACCTCGCGGCGCAGCGCCGGGTTCTTTTTCGGATCGAAGCAGTCGTCGCCTGAGCCTTCGCAATTGATGCAGGCTTTCATCACGGCGTTCAGGTGCTGCGCTGCGAGCTTTGAGCCGGCGACCAACGCGGCGACTTTCTGCTCCTCGATGACCTTCCATTCGATGAAATTTTCGATGTCCGGGTGATCGATATCGACAATCACCATTTTAGCGGCGCGTCGCGTGGTGCCACCGGACTTGATAGCGCCCGCGGCACGGTCGCCGATCTTCAGGAAGCTCATCAGGCCAGATGATTTGCCGCCGCCCGACAGCTTCTCGTTCTCACCGCGAAGATTAGAGAAATTCGTGCCGGTGCCGGAGCCGTATTTGAAAAGACGCGCCTCGCGCGTCCACAAATCCATGATCCCGCCTTCGTTCACGAGATCGTCTGCGATGCTCTGGATAAAGCAGGCGTGTGGCTGCGGATGCTCGTACGCGGAGTTCGATTTTGTCAGGCGGCCGGTGACGTGATCGACGTAGTAGTGGCCTTGGCTCGGTCCATCGATGCCATAGGCCCAGTGCAGGCCTGTGTTGAACCATTGCGGCGAGTTCGGCGCAGCCTTCTGAGTCGCCAGCATGAAGCACAACTCATCGTGAAAGGCGCGTGCGTCTGATTCCGTGTCGAAGTAGCCGCCGATCCAGCCCCAATAGGTCCAAGTGCCGGCTAGGCGATCAAAGACTTGCTTCGCGGAGTGTTCTCCGGTCTTGGCGCATCCCGCCGCAGGCGTCTTGCGCCACAGCCAGGATGGAACGCCTTCCTGCTCAACGGCATCGAGTTCGACCGGCACGCCTGCCTTACGGAAGTACTTTTGCGCCAGCACGTCACAGGCGACCTGACTCCAGTCGGCCGGCACCTCAATGTCGGTCTGCCGGAAAACCACGGAACCGTCTGGATTGCGGATTTCGCTCGCCACGGTCCGGAACGCGATGGTTTCGTATGGCGACTGACCTTCGGTTGTGAATTGACGCCGAATACGCATGTGCCCCCGGAGCCTCCCTCGTGTGGATCGCTGACCGTTTGGCGACAGAAAGTCCGTCCGGATAAGCGCACTTCTGCGCAGTCTCCGGTGCAACACCCGATATCGCCAGATATTGTGTCGCGGTCAGCGACAGGCACCAAGTATGGATACGGCGCGGGCCGGGACGCAAGAGGAAAGTGGTAAACAGAATCTTACCCACCACATCTTGCGTCCCAGGACTGGGCCGGAACCCCAGCAAAATGGCACGAGTCAAGTGGGCCGATAGAAAGCTCCAAAATATTTTCTGCCCACATGAGCAAAGTTCTTGTGCCTTGCCTGTGCATATCCCGGCGGGTCTCTCCCGCGGCGTTCGGCGGCTTGGAAATCGGCAACCGCTCTCTATATTCGCGCCCGATTTCGAATCCGGCAGGCCGATGAAGCAGTGGATCCTGATGCTGTTTGTCTGGTGGCGTGGAGCCACCTGGGGAACGTTGCTGGCGACCCTGCTTTACGGGCACCTGGTTGGCACAGACGAGTTCGGCAACCGGTATTACCAGAACAAGGCCGGCCGCCGCCGCTGGGTTGTCTACAACGGAACCGTGGAGGCGAGTCGCGTGCCGCCGGATTGGCACGGCTGGCTGCATTTCACATTTCGGGAGCCGCCGACGGTCGCCCCGCTAAAGCCAAAATCGTTTGAGAAGCCTTATGTCCCGAATCTGACGGGAACACTGGCCGCGTACCGGCCGGAAGGAAGTTTGGCCACGCGGGGTGAACGCGCGCCGTCGACGGCCGACTATGAAGCCTGGTCTCCGGAAAGCTGACAGCAATGCGCAACAACAGCATGGTGGAGACGCTGATCGGAGCTGCGGTGGTGGCCATCGCAATCGGCTTCATGATCTTCGCTTATGCAACGACGAGCGCAGGCAGTATGTCCGGCTATCCGGTGGAAGCGCGCTTCTCGAGCGCGGACGGGATCGTTTCGGGTACGGAAGTGCGGCTGCACGGGATCAAGATCGGCACAGTCTCGACTGTCAATCTCGATCCCAAATCATATCTCGCCATCGTGCACATGACGATTCATGGCGATGTTCCAATCCCGGATGACTCGGCGATCAAGATCACATCCGCTGGACTGCTCGGAAATTCCTATTTGTCGATTCAGCCAGGTGGCAGTCCCACCAATCTGGCGGCGGGCGGACAAATTCTGAATACGCAAGGTTCGGTTGACATTATGGGGCTCATTGGACGTGCGATTTACGGGACCACGAGCAGTAGCTCGTCGTCAGGAGGCGGAACTTCGGCGCCCTCCGCAAACGCGCCGCCGACTGCGCCGAGCACGAATGGGCAAGCAAACGCTGCCACAGCCGCTGGTCCCCATCCGTGACTCTGAAAAACCTGGCGGTCGTGTGTGTAGTTCTGTCTGCGGCGCCCGCCTGGGCAGCCAACCAAGATGCGTCGGCGCATCCGGTTTCGGTGGAAAACGCCATTCCCGGCAAGGACGGCGTGAAGCGAATGGTGATTCTGCGCGGGCTGGACAAGATCACCGCGCGGGCAACCACGATCTACGCACCGATCGGCGTGCCAGTGCGTTACGCCACCCTCACCATCACCGCCCGCTATTGCTACTCCACGCCGATCACGGAGACACCGGAGACCACCGCGTTCCTGCAGATCATCGACCGGCGCCCGGATCAGGCGGAGCGGAGGGCGTTTTCCGGATGGATGCTCGCGTCAAGTCCCTCGCTCAACGGCCTGGAACACCCGCTCTATGATGTCTGGGTGATCAGCTGCAAAACCAACCAGCCGGGCCAGCAGGCCCCAACCGTTGCGTCAACGGCTCCCGTCAAGCCCGTGTCGCCCGACAGCAAAGCCAATGAGAAATTGCCGGAGTTGCCGGAAGGCGCCGGGCAGTAGAAATCGGCATCACGTCCAATCGCGCGTTGCAGGCACTGGAGATAATCCGCACGCGCAATCGCGACCGCGCCGAACTGCGCGAGGTGATCGGTCACGAACTGGGCATCGAGCAGCTCGAAACCGCCCTGTATGAGTCGCGCCAACAGATGGACAAGTGCCACTTTGCTGGCGTCGCGCTCGCGCGAGAACATGCTTTCGCCAAAGAAAGCGGCACCGAGTGTCACGCCATATAGTCCACCCACCAATCGCCCGCCGCGCCAGCACTCGACCGAATGCGCGTGTCCGCAAGCATGTAATTGGCCATAGAGGGTGACGATTTCGTCATTAATCCAGGATTGCTCACGACCCGGCGCAGAAGAAGCGCAAGATACCACAACATCCGTGAAGGCGGTGTCGATACGCACTTCGAAGCGATCGCCCTTTACCGTTCGCGCCAGCCGCTTCGGCACATGGAATGCGTTCAGCGGAATAATTCCGCGCTCATCGGGCGATATCCAAAGCAGGGAGTCGGATTCGCGCCGTTCCGCCATTGGAAAAATACCTGCAGCGTAGGCCTGTAGTAGCAATTCGGGTGTGATGGGGATGTGCTTCATCAATCTCTTGTGGGGCAAGCTTCGCAAATCAGGTTAGCGCAGATGCTTTGGCAGAGCATGCAATCTCTGTATGGTGACCTTAGGTCCCGTAGCGCAATCGGATAGAGCATCTGCCTTCGAAGCAGAGGGTTGCAGGTTCGAGTCCTGCCGGGACCGCCAATACAAAAAAGCCGCGCTTCTGTGCGCCGGCTTTTGATCGTTCGAAACTATCCGCGAGGCCGAGGTGGCGGACCTTGGTCGTCCGGCGGCCCCTGCTCATCCGGCGGAGGCCCATCTGCACCCGGAGGTGGCGGGGGCGGCGCATAGCCGTGGCGCCGGTACCAACGTGGCCGATGCGGGGGCCCGCCAGCCACCTCATTGCCTCGTGAAGACATGCAGGAGGCGTACGCCATGTCGTAATGGCGCTGGATGCCGCCTTGCTCGTAACCGGCACCCGCCGTGCTGCCGACAAGCGCACCGAGCGCGCCGCCGATAAGAGCACCTTTGCCGGCGTTGCGGGCGGCGGCCGCGCCAATGCCGGCGCCGATGGCACCACCAACAACGCCATTGGTGACTTGTCGATTCTGCGAGTCCTGCACGTGGCCCTGAACCACATCATCCGCATACTGCTCGCACGCCATTTGATCGGCATTGAAAGCCGCCGGCGATTTGTGCGGTCCCGGCACTACCGGAATCATCGGGCCCGGCGGTGTGGTCGCGCACGCCGCCAGCAGCAGGACTGATGCTCCGGCCAGAACAATGGTTGGAATTTGCTTCATGTCGCTCACATCCCTTTGCACAAGTGACGCGTGCAGTGTTGCGCCGATGCAATTGCGCGATTCCCGCACGCGATTCGAAATAGTTGGTGCGATTCTGAAGCAGACACCTGAACCGCAGATGAACTAGGAGTATGGCGCGATTGCGGCCCCGAAACGGGATTGCCAGATTGTTACTGCGATGCACGCAAGTTTTCCTGTCTACGCTGCTCGGCTAGAAGCCCCATGCGCAACTTGGACAAAGATGTATGAAGCTGTCTCGTGGCAAGTGGCAGAACTGGTCCTGCGGCGTCAGCTGCACGCCAAAGAGCGTGGTTGCGCCGAAAGACGAGGTTGACCTGGCGGCGGCTATTCGCGCGGCAGAGGGGACCGTCCGGGTGCCTGGCACTGGCCACTCCTTCACCCCCGTTTGCGCCAGTGAGGGCACGCTGATCGATTTGTCGGCCTTCACCGGCCTGAAGAGTGCCGATCGAACTGCCGCGACCGGCACCTTCGCGGCCGCGACGCCGCTATGGGCCGTCGGGCCGGCGCTCTATCAGAACGGCCTGGCGCTCAAGAATATGGGGGACATTGACCGCCAGACACTCGCCGGCGTTGTCGGCACCGGCACGCACGGCACGGGCGCAACGCTACGGAGTTTCTCGGCAGAGGTTGCGGGGTTCAAGCTGGTTCTGGCGAACGGGCAGGTGCTGGCGTGCTCCGCTGGCGAAAACCCGGAAATCTATGCGGCTGGACGGTGCTCGCTTGGAATGCTCGGCGTGATGACCGAGATCACTATGAATCTGATCCCGGCCTACAAACTGGTCGAACACAATTTCCTGCTTTCCTCCGATGAATTGTTTGCGCAGTTGGACGCGTTGATCGCTTCGAACCGGCACTTCGAATTTTTCTGGTTTCCGTACGCCGACCGCGCCGTCTGCAAGTCGCTCAATGTGAGCAACGATGCTGCACCCGAGTCGCGTTCGGCCGACGAGATGCAAGCGCGCGGCGAAAAGGGTGGGGCAGATGCCCGAACCTTTGCGGCGATCAACGAAGTGTTGCCCTACGCTCCATTTCTTCTGAAGCCCTCACACCGGCTCTTCTCGCAGCTCATGCCAGGAAAGGACCAGGTGCGCTGGAGCTATGAGGCGTTCCCAAGCCCGCGGACGGTACGCTTCAACGAGATGGAATACGCCGTGCCGCGGGAGAGTGGCCCGGAGTGCTTGAAGGAAATTGTCGCGGCCATTCGCGCGAAGAACATCAACACCGGCTTCCCGATTGAATACCGCACGGTTGCTGCGGACGACGTTTGGCTCAGCCCATTTTATCAGCGCGACAGTGCCACTATTGCCGTGCATCAATACCATCGGGTTGACACTGCAAAGCTGTTCGATATCTGCGAAGCCATTTTCCGGCGCTATGAGGGGCGGCCACATTGGGGCAAGCGTCACACGTGCACGGCCGCAGACCTTGAGTCTCTGTATCCCAAATTCAATGACTTTCGCACACTACGGGGCAGGCTCGATCCATCAGGCAAATTCCTGAACGCACATCTGCGCGCCATGTTCGAATAGCCTGCTATGCCGTCGCTCTCATAGCGGCGAAGCCACGCTCCAGATCAGCCTTGAGGTCTTCCACGTCTTCCAAACCAGCATGAATGCGGATGAGGGGGCCCTCGGCTTCGAACTTGCCGGCCGTGCGATGCAGTTTGGAGGGCACGATGAGACTCTCATAGCCGCCCCAGGAAAAACCCATGCCGAAGAGCTTCAGACTGTCGAAGAACGTGGCCAGCGCCTTGTGCGGCAGCGGTTTCAGCACGACGCCGAAGAGGCCGGTGGCGCCGGTGAAATCACGTTTCCACAGCGCGTGGCCGGGATCATTCTCTAGCGGTGGATAAAGCACGCGCGAAACTTCCGGCCGCGACAGAAGCCACTTGGCCAGGGCAAGCGCTGTTTCGCCATGACGCCGAAGGCGGACGGGCATGGTGCGTAGACCGCGCAGCGCCAGGAAGCAATCGTCGCCGCTTGCATAGATGCCAAGATGGTCGTGTGTGAGCGCCAAGCGTGCGGCGTGATTTTCATTCGCGCAGACGTAGCCGATCATCACATCGGCGTGGCCACCGATGTACTTGGTCGCCGCCTGAATCGATAGATCGACACCATGTGCGAAGGCATCGAAATAGAGCGGTGTCGCCCAAGTGTTGTCGAGTAATACCGCCGCCCCGCGCGAATGCGCTGCCGCGGCGATCGCGGGTACATCCTGTACCTCGAAGGTGAGTGAGCCGGGGCTTTCGCAGAACACAGCTTTGGTGTTCGGGCGAAATAGCGACTCGATACCGGCGCCGATGCAGGGATCGTAGTAGGTGGTCTCTATGCCGTAGCGCGACAGCGTCCGGTCGCAAGCGATGCGCGTGGGCGCATAACAGGAGTCCACCATCAGAAGGTGATCCCCCGTGCCGCAGACCGAGAGAATGGCGAGCGCGAGTGCGTTCAGGCCGGATGAGCAGATGACGGTTCGTGCACCGCCCTCAAGCGCCGTGATGGCCTGCTCCAGACTGTGTGATGAGGGGGTGCCACGTCGGCCATAGAAATATGGGACGTCCCCGGATTCCAAGGTGGCGAGGTCGCGATACAGAATGGTGGAAGCGCGGTACACCGGCGTGTTCACCACGCCGAAATGTTCCGTGCTCATGCGCCCGGCATGAACCGTGCGCGTTTCTTTTTTCAGGCTTTCTTCGCTCACCGCGAAAAATTATTCGGCGGGCGTGGGCTTTGGTTCGATATGCGGATCGGCTTGCGGCTCCGCGAGTTCCGGCTGGCTCAGGGGTCCTTTCCGTTCCAGAATGGGCTTCATGGGAAAGTTGAACAGCCACGTCACAACGCCAGCAGCGGCGCCGATTCCGGCGCAGAGCAGGAAGAACTGAACCTTGTCCATCTGGCTGAAGAAGCTTCCGATGTAACCCTGCAGCAGATTGCCCGTGAAGCTGGTGATGAACCATAGGCCCATCATCATAGAAAGGATCTGCGGCGGCGCGACGCGTGCGACCAGCGCAAGCCCGATCGGCGAAAGGTACAGTTCGCCGAACGTGATGAAGACGAAGAACACGAAGAGCCATAGCCAGCTAGCACCGCCCTCCGGAGCAAAATAGGCCGCAGCCGCCATCACCAGATATGACACGGCCAACATGAAAAGGCCGAGCGCCATCTTCATGACCGTGTTGGGTTCGCTTCCCTTCTTGGCCTGCCGTCCCCACAAGGCCACCACCAACGGGGTGAACGCGAAAATCATGAAGGGATTGAAGGCCTGAAACCAGGTGACGGGAATTTGCCAATCGATGATCCCCGGAATGAGGCGACGATTGGTGAAGTCCTGCGCCCATAGATTGATCGTGTTGCCCTGTTGCTCATACGTGGCCCAGAAAAAGGTCACGGGGATGCACAGCAGAATGATCGCGATGACCGCCTTCCAATCCTGTGCGGTCATGGGAGTCTTTTCGGCAGTGCTGTTCTTCAGCCGCGCAATGCGGTCCGGCGGCAGGGTTCGCAGCGCGTAGAGGTAGATCACCAGTCCGATCAGCATGCCGATGCCGGCTGCGCAGAAACCCCACTGATAGCCAACGTCTTCACCCAAGGTGCCGGCCACCAGAGGCGAGAAGAATGCGCCGACGTTGATGCCGACGTAGAAGATCGAATAGGCGCGATCGATGCGGCTATCGCCGGGCCTATAAAGATTGCCGACCTGTGTGGAGATATTCGGCTTGAAGAAGCCGTTACCCAGAATGAGGAGGAGCAGTCCGAGGAAAAAGAGAGACGGCACCATCAGGATGAATTCGGCGATGGCCATCAGCACGGCACCGACGATGACGCTGTACCGTTGCCCGAGCCAACGGTCGGCAATCAGGCCGCCAAAGAACGGCGTCAGGTACACAAAGCCCGTGTAGAAGCCGTAGATCATCGAAGAGAAGGGCTGAACAGCGAGCGTGTGGCCGACGAGGCCTTCGAAAACGCCCTTGATCGCCCAGTAGCCTGCCACGTGTTCGGCCTGGCCGGAGAGGAGCAGGAAATTGGTGAGATAGAGCACCAGAATGGCGCGCATGCCATAGTAGGCGAAGCGCTCCCACATCTCCGTCGCGAAGAGGAAACTCAGCCCGCGCGGATGGCCGAAGAGTTGTGGGGAGTCATCCCGCGTTGCATCTGCCGTGGCCATCCCTGAAGCTCCCTGAAAGTCTTCTTTGCGGATCACTCTGCCTTGTCCGCAGACGGAAGGAAACTGGCGGTCGCAGCCTTGTGAGGCTCAGGGCAGCTCGATGTAGCGCTCCTCCCGCGAGTAGGGGACGAAGCCTACCCGCTGGTAAAGGGGGAGGGCGCGGCGGTGATCCAGCGTGCAGGTGTTCACGGTGTATCGTTCGATCGGCCGGCTCCAGGCAAGTTCCGCCGTCTGCTGCAGGAAGAAGAAGCCGAGCCCTCGTCCCAGATACTGCGGCATCAACCCGAAGTAGGCGAGGTTGCAGAGGGCGTCCTTGCGGAAATCGAGCTCCGCCATGCCCGCCGGGCAACCCTCCACATGCAGCACGTATAGTTCCACGGCCCGGTCCTGAATGATCGCGGCCAAGGCTTCGTCGGAGACCTTCTTGCGGTCGACCCAATGATATTCGCGACCGATGGTATCGTAGAGGTAGCGGTAGAAGTGAACGGGCGGATTCTCCGCGCGAAGAATTGCAATCTTACCCTTTGGCAGCGGCGCAATAATCGCCGCCTTTGCCGTCATTTCCAGAAAGGTGACGACCGTTGGAATGCGGCGCGGACTGGAATCGTGCTTGATATTCATGCTCGTGCTTTGGGTGCATCGGCGCGGGCGCCCCATTCTGCCCACGAACCATCGTATAGCGCGACATCCTTCGCACCCAAAACCGCCAGCGCCAAAAGATCGATTGCCGCAGTGATGCCCGAGCCGCACGTGGTCACAATCGGTTGGTCCAGATTGACGCCTCGCTCCGCGAAGATTTGCGCGAGCTCATAGTTACGCTTCATCGTGCCGTCGGGGGCGATGAGCTCGGCGTAGTGCACGTTGGCGCTGTCCGGAATGTGTCCGGGCTCGACGCCGGGCCGCGGTTCAAGTTCTTCGCCGCGAAACCGTGCGGGCGAACGCGCATCCACTATCTGCGCGTCTTTGGTGGAGAGATTCTCGTGAACATCGTCAAACGCGCGGATGAGCGGCAACACAGGCTGCGGCGTGAAATGCCTGCGGTAGGGATTTGGGATCAAATCTTCGACGGCGCCACCTTCCCGCCGCCACTTTGGAAAGCCACCATCCAGCACCACGACGTCGTCGTGTCCCATGGCGCGCAGCATCCACCACGCGCGCGGGCTCGAGTAGATTCCAGCGCCATCGTAAACGACGATCAGATTCCCGTCGCCAAGCCCCAGCTTCCGCATGCGGCTGGCGAACTTCACCGGCGACGGCAGCATATGTGGCAACTTGCTGGTTTCGTCCGATAGATCGTCGATATCGAAAAAAACCGCACCCGGAATGTGCGCCGACCGGTACTCGGCCCTCGCATCCCGACCGGCTTGCGGCAGGTACCAGGAGGCGTCGGCGATACGCACATCCGGCGCATCCAGATGTTCACCAAGCCATGCTGTCGAGACGAGTGGGTAGGGTGCCGTCATGCAAATGGAATGTGAGGCTTCGGCCTCTGCTCCGCGAGCCAAGGCGGAACGGGCAGGTTCTTGGAACGCAGGAACTCCGGGTTGAACAGCTTGCTTTGGTAGCGGCTGCCGTAATCAGCAAGGATGGTGACGATGGTGTGTCCTGGCCCCAGCTCTTTCGCCAACCGAATTGCGCCGGCGACGTTCACACCCGTCGAACCGCCCATGCAAAGTCCTTCAAATTGCAATAAATCGAAGATGATAGGCAGGGCTTCCTCATCTAGAATCTGAAAAGCATCGTCGATGGGTGCCCCTTCCAAATTGGCCGTGACGCGCCCCTGCCCGATGCCCTCTGTGATAGATGAACCCTCCGATTTGAGCTCGCCGGTTTTGATCCAGGAATAGATGGCGGCGCCCATTGGGTCGGCGGCCGCGATTCGAATTTCCGGGTTGCGTTCCTTGAGCGCCATTCCGACCCCGGCGAGCGTACCGCCGGTTCCGACAGCGCAAACGAAACCGTCCACCTTGCCCGCGGTCTGTTCCCAGATTTCTGGCCCTGTCGTTTCGACATGCGCCTGTCGGTTGGCGGTGTTGTCGAACTGGTTTGCCCAGATCGCGCCGCTCGCTTCGGTCTTGGCCAATTCCTCCGCCAGGCGGCCGGAGATTTTCACGTAGTTGTTCGGATTCTTGTAGGGCACTGCAGGAACTTCAATCAGATCGACACCGAGCAATCGAAGCGTATCCTTTTTCTCTTGCGTTTGCGTGTCCGGTATGACGATGACGGTCCTCAGTCCAAGGGCGTTCCCAACGACCGCAAGACCAATACCGGTATTGCCCGCCGTCCCTTCCACAATAACGCCTCCGGGGCGAAGCGCACCTCTTGTCATCGCATCTTTGATAATGAACAGGGCGGCCCGGTCCTTCACCGATTGGCCTGGGCTCATAAACTCGGCCTTGCCCAAGATTTCGCAGCCAGTCGCCTCGGAAGCCCGCTTCAGCCGGATGAGCGGCGTCTTGCCGATGGCGGAAAGAATATCGGACTGAACACGCATGATGAGCGACGGTCCTCCAGCTAAAGCTATGAAGGGAAATTGCACCCTGCAAGCGACAGTGAGACCAAAAAAAGAAGCCGCCCAACGGGCGGCTTCATAGTTGAGTTCAGTGCAAACTTAGTGATGGAAACGACGCGGAGGGTGGCGCCAGCGCACTGGCTTGGAATGCCAGCCTGGACGCCAATAGGTCCGATGCGCCCAGTACCACCGGCGGTACGGGTGATAGACCCAGCGACCGCCCGCCCATATCCAGGGCCTGTACCATGCCGGTGCATAGGTGACGTAGGCTCCGCCATCGTACGCGAAAGCCGGCGCTCCTCCGGCCACCACATAGCCTGGCGGGCAGGCGCCTTGTGACGATGCGGCCCCTGCCACTGCACCCGTCCCAGCACCGATAGCGCCGCCGACCAGCGCACCCCTGCCGGCATTATGACTTACGGCTGCGCCGATCCCGGCTCCAAGAATTCCTCCGATCAGGGCACCGGCCGCGGTGTTATTGGCTTGATTCACACAGTAACGAGCCGCCCAGCGGCCGTACTCATCCGCATAAGCCTCGTCCTGCGCTTGAGCAGAGTCATCGTAGGCCGACCCTTCCTCAGTGCCTTGGGGCGGCTCAGCATAAGAGCCTGAGGGCGGAGCGGGTTCTGCTTCGCTGCCAGGCGGGGGTGCATATCCGCCCTGTGCCGCCGTGGGCACGTCGAATGCGGCGGAGGCCAACAGTACGGCCGCGCAACTCGCGAGTGCTGTCCTGCCAAAATTGCTCATATAAGTTCCTTTCTCCTGAAGCCCCTCTCTCAAGCTTGGCTCAACGACATGATTCTAACGCGCACGTCACTAAACATTTCCCGTGCCCGGGACGCAACAGAGAGCGTTGCGTGTTCGCCCAAAGCGATCGCGCGCCCTAGGCTTCCGGCGCCGACTCCTTCGCCCGTGGCCATGTCGGACTCTATTGACTGACTCCGAGGTCGAAGGTGCCAACACGAAGGTCATTCTTCTTGAGCGTTCGCGGGCCAAACCCCTAGCCGGTTCATTCGACCCCTGCTATACGGCGCGGCCTTTGGGTGGGGTGGCGAGCCCGCGCGCGGGCGTGGCGGAACTGGTAGACGCGCTGGATTTAGGTTCCAGTGACGCAAGTCGTGGGGGTTCAAGTCCCTCCGCCCGCACCAAGATCGTGGAGCTCAACCTCTGACATCACGCGAATTCCGTCTGACAAGCCATTGAGAATAAGCAGGAACTGACATGCAGATCACTGAGACCGTTTCCGAAGGCCTGCACCGCGAGTTCAAGGTGTTGATCCCCCGCGACGATCTGGACGCGAAGCTCACCGGACGGCTGGAGGAGATGAAGCCGCGCGTGCACCTGAAGGGGTTTCGGCCCGGCAAGGCGCCAGTCTCGTTCCTGAAGAAGTCGTTCGGCAAGTCGATGATGGGTGAGATCGTCGATGAGGCAGTGAACGAGTCCAGCAAGCGGGCGCTGGAGGACAACGGCCTTAGACCGGCGGCACCGCCGCGGGTACAACTCGGCAGCGATTTCGAACAGGTGGCACAAGGCAACTCCGACCTTGAATTCACGCTAGCCATCGACCTGATGCCGGATTTCGAGCCGACGGAGCTCACCATGCTGCAGGTGCAGCGGCTCGTTTCTACGGTGACAGACAAGGACCTGGATGAGGCCGTCTACAATCTCGCCGAACAATCGCGCACCTATTCGCCACGCGCGGAAGGGGAAGCGGCTGAGAAAGACGACGCTGTGGTCATCGATTTTGTCGGCCGCGTGGATGACGAAGAGTTTGCTGGAGGTAGGGCAGAAGATTTCAATCTGGTGCTTGGCTCAGGCCAACTTGTTCCCGGATTTGAGGATCAACTTATCGGCGCGAAAGCTGGCGAAAGCCGCGACGTTAAGATCACCTTCCCGGCAGACTACCCGGAGCCGAAGCTCGCCGGCAGAGATGCCGTCTTCAGCGTGACTACAAAGGAGATCAAGAAGGCCGATCCCGTCACCGTCGACGACGAACTGGCGAAGAAACTGGGTCTCGATTCGCTGGGCACCTTGCGCGATCGCGTTCGTGATCAGATGCGGCAGGATTACAATCGCGCCAGCCGCATGCATTTGAAACGCCGCATTCTGGACGCCCTGGACACGGCACATTCGTTCGTTCTTCCCGCCGGCATGGTAGAGGCAGAGTTCGACGGCATCTGGCAGGCGGTGCAGGCGGAGCTTGCCCGTGAAGGCAAGAGCCCAGATGAAGAAGAGAAGAGCGAAGAGGAACTCAAGAAGGAATATCACGACATTGCTGAGCGCCGGGTGCGCCTTGGCCTGGTGCTTGCTAAGATCGGTGAGCAGAACGGCTTGCAGGTTTCCAACGAAGAAGTGAATCGCGCTGCCGCGGCACGAGCTCGCCAATACGCCATGCAGAGCCAGATGCAGAATCCGGCACAGGCTGTCACAGAGCAGCAGGCATACAAGATGCTTACGGAGAATCCGCAGGCACTGGCCGAGATTCGCGCGCCGATTTTCGAGGACAAGGTCGTAGATTTCATCGCCGAACTGGCGCAGGTGGAAGACGTGCCAGTCGATCGCGAGACGCTCTTCCTCGACCCCGATGCCGCCGCCGAGAAGATGAAGAGCGCCTGAGGCCGTCTACTCGACACACGGTGCCGCGCGGACTACATGTGATTCCATGAAGGATCCCCGCGACGTCTACATGAATACGCTGGTGCCGATGGTGGTCGAGCAGACTGCACGCGGCGAGCGCGCCTACGACATCTATTCGCGCCTGCTCAGAGAGCGGATCGTCTTCATCACCGGCGGCGTGGATGATTACGTTTCCAGCCTAATCACGGCGCAGTTGCTCTTTCTCGAGGCCGAAAATCCCAAGAAAGAGATCGCCATGTATATCAATTCGCCGGGCGGTTACGTCACGGCCGGCATGGCGATCTACGACACCATGGAATACATCCGCCCCGGCATTCAGACGCTATGCGTGGGCCAGGCTGCCTCGGCGGCTTCGCTCCTTCTTTGCGCCGGGCGAAAGGGTGAACGGTTTTGCCTGCCCAATTCGCGCATTCTGGTGCACCAGCCTTCGGCGTCCTATTACGGGCAGGCGGCGGACATCGCCCGTCATGCACAGGAAATCGTGAAACTGAAGCGGCGACTCAACGAGATCTATGCCAAGCACACCGGCCAAACCGTTGAAGCGGTTGAAAAAGCCCTTGATCGGGATACTTATATGACCGCCGAGGAGGCGAAGACTTTTGGGCTTGTCGACCAGGTCTTGACGCGTCGCTCCGAACTGGGCGAGATGTCCTAAGTGGCTGGCGCGCAAAGAAATTGCTGAAAATCGGCCCGATTAAACAAATCTTGATCCGCGCATCGCTATCGTGGTCGTATGGTGGTGGGCGGAAACCGAATCTTTCTGGCGTGGTTCCTGCACTTGGAACTATAGCCGGGGAAGCGGCCCGGAAGGCGGAAGTCCCAGGAGAGCCATGAGTAAGGCGAGCGGCGGCGAGAACAAGAACACGCTCTATTGTTCGTTCTGCGGCAAGAGCCAGCACGAAGTGCGCAAGCTGATAGCCGGCCCGACGGTGTTCATCTGCGACGAGTGCGTCGAGCTCTGCATGGAGATCATTCGGGAGGAGAACAAAACCTCCTTCATGAAGAGCCGAGAGGGCGTACCCACGCCGGGCGAGATCTACAAGGTCCTCGATGACTATGTGGTCGGCCAGCAGCACGCCAAAAAGGTGCTGAGCGTTGCCGTCCACAATCATTACAAGCGCATCAACGCCACGGCGAAGAATGCGGATGTCGAGCTCGCGAAATCGAACATCCTGCTGATCGGTCCGACGGGTTGCGGCAAGACTTTGCTCGCGCAGACCCTGGCGCGCATTCTCGACGTGCCGTTCACAATGGCAGACGCCACGACGCTGACCGAGGCCGGTTACGTCGGCGAGGATGTGGAAAACATCATCCTGAAGCTGTTGCAGAACGCCGACTATAATGTCGAGCGCGCGCAGCGGGGCATCGTTTACATCGACGAGGTCGACAAGATTTCGCGCAAGTCGGACAACCCCTCGATCACCCGCGATGTCTCCGGCGAGGGTGTGCAGCAAGCCTTGCTGAAGATCATGGAAGGCACGATCGCATCTGTGCCTCCACAGGGCGGCCGAAAGCATCCGCAGCAGGAATTCCTGCAGGTCGATACCACCAACATTCTTTTCATCTGTGGCGGCGCCTTTGCGGGGCTGGAGAAGATTATCGCTCAGCGTACGCATGGCAGCAGCATGGGGTTCGGCGCCACGGTGCGCGCCGCGGACGAACGCGGCACGGGCGAAGTGCTGCGCGAGGTCGAACCGGAAGATCTGCTCAAGTTTGGTCTCATTCCGGAATTCATCGGGCGCCTTCCGGTGCTCGCCACCTTGGGCGACCTGTCGGAGCAGGCGTTGGTCGAGATTCTCACGCGTCCGAAGAATGCGCTCGCCAAGCAGTATCAACGCATGTTCGAGATGGAAGGCGTCAAGCTGCGCTTCCAGGAAGAGGCTCTGAAGGCGATATCGCGCAAAGCGATCGCGCGCAAGACCGGCGCGCGCGGGCTGCGCTCTATTATGGAAGGCATTTTGCTCGAAACCATGTTCGAGTTGCCGACCATGAATGGCGTGCAGGAAGTGGTGCTGACGGCGGATGTGGTCGATGGCCGTTCGCGCCCGCTCTACACGTACTCCGACAAGGCGCCGCGCGAGCAGACGGCGAGCTGACACTGTTTTCTGGCCGTGTACCTCGACTTCCCGCATCAAATCTGAACAGCTGTTCAGCTTGAGAGCATTTCTCTGTCGATAGACGAGTTCGAAGCGGCAATGAACCGCATGGAACTCCGGCGCGCGGCTTGAAACCTCGCCATTCGGGGGCCACTTTAGTTCCCCAGAGTCGGCCAGATGGCGACTTAGATCAAAGAGCCGTAAGCCCGGATGGGATACGGTCTATTAGCCGGGTAGAAGGACCTCCGGCAGGAGAAAAGAATGTCAGATCAACCGGTAGTGAGTAAGGGCGAAACTGGCGGCCAATTGGCGCCCGTGCTTCCGCTGCGTGATATCGTTGTATTTCCCCACATGATCGTTCCGCTCTTCGTCGGCCGCGAGAAGTCTGTACGCGCGCTCGAAGAGGTGATGAACGACGAAAAGCAGATTTTGTTGCTCACGCAAAAGAATGCGGCGGATGATGATCCGACCGCGGATGGTCTGCATCGCGTTGGCACGATGGCGACGGTGCTGCAGCTTTTGAAACTGCCCGACCAAACGGTGCGCGTGTTGGTGGAAGGCAAGAGCCGGGCGAAGGTGACTGGCTTTGTGCCCCGCAACGATTTTTTCCAGGCGACTATCGAGCGCATCGGCGACACCGGCGGAGAGGCGCGCGAGACCGAAGCGCTCATTCGCTCGGTCAAATCGAATTTCGAAAACTACATCAAGCTCAACAAAAAAGTGCCGGCGGAGACGTTGGCGAGCGTTGCCCAGATCGAAGACCCCGCAAAGCTGGCCGATACGGTCGCCTCTCACCTCTCGGTGAAGATCGCCGACCGCCAGGCGCTGCTGGAGACGCTGAACGTTGGTGAGCGGCTGGAGAAGGTCCTTGGGCTGATCGAAGGCGAAATCGGCGTGCTGCAGGTCGAGCGCAAAATCCGCACGCGCGTGAAGCGCCAAATGGAGAAGACGCAGCGCGAGTACTACCTAAATGAGCAGCTCAAGGCGATCCAGAAGGAACTCGGCGAAGGCGAAGAAGGCCGCGACGAGCTGAATGAGCTGGAAGAGCGTATTCGCAAGACCAAGCTTTCCAAGGAAGCGCGCGAGAAAGCGAGCGCGGAGCTGAAGAAGCTGCGCAGCATGAGCCCTATGTCCGCCGAAGCCACGGTGGTGCGCAACTACCTCGATTGGCTGCTGTCATTGCCATGGGGCAAGAAATCCAAGGTCAAGAAGGATCTCAAGCTCGCAGAGGACACCCTCAACGAGGATCACTACGGGCTTGAGAAGGTGAAAGAACGGATTCTCGAATATCTCGCCGTGCAGCTACGCGCCGGCAAGATGAAGGGACCTATCCTCTGCCTCGTTGGGCCTCCAGGGGTCGGCAAAACCTCGCTTGGCAAATCGATCGCGCGCGCTACCGGCCGAGAATTCGTTCGCATGTCGCTTGGCGGCGTGCGCGACGAAGCGGAAATCCGTGGCCACCGGCGCACCTATATCGGCTCGATGCCGGGCAAAATCATCCAGTCGATGAAGAAAGCGAAGGCGGCCAACCCACTCTTCTTGCTCGATGAAATCGACAAGCTGGGCGCGGACTGGCGCGGCGACCCTTCGAGCGCGCTGCTCGAAGTGCTCGATCCGGAGCAGAACCACACGTTCAACGATCACTATTTGGAGGTCGATTTCGATCTCTCGGACGTGATGTTCATCACCACGGCGAACACGCTGCATATGCCGCAACCGCTGATGGATCGCATGGAGATCATCCGCATCCCCGGTTACACCGAGGATGAGAAGGTTGAGATCGCCAAGCGCCACCTCATCGGCAAGGAGATGAAGGCGCACGGTCTGAAGGACGAAGAGTGGAAGATCACCGATGACGGTCTGCGCGACCTGATCCGCTACTACACGCGGGAGGCGGGCGTGCGTAATCTTGAGCGCGAGATCGCCAGCCTCACCCGCAAGGCGGTGAAGGAAATCGTCTCCGGCAAGGCCACGACCATTGAAGTGACGCCCGAGAATCTTGGCACCTTCGCCGGCGTACGGAAGTTCCGCTACGGCGAGATCGAGAGCGAGGATCAGGTTGGCGTCGTCACTGGTCTGGCCTGGACCGAAGTGGGCGGCGAAACCTTGCAGATCGAGTCAGTGATGCTGCCCGGCAAGGGCCGCATGCAGACCACCGGCAAGCTCGGCGACGTGATGAAGGAGTCGATCGACGCGGCGCGCTCCTACGTGCGCTCCAAGGCGACGCAGTTCGGTATCAAGCCGCCCACGTTTGACAACAAGGACATCCACGTGCACGTGCCGGAGGGCGCGACACCCAAGGATGGGCCCTCTGCCGGCGTGGCAATGGCCACCTCCATCATCTCGGTGATTACTGGCATTCCGGTGCGCCGCGATGTGGCCATGACCGGCGAGGTAACCTTGCGCGGCCGGGTGCTACCGATCGGCGGGCTCAAGGAAAAGCTGCTGGCGGCTCTCCGCGCAGGTCTGAAGACGGTGCTCATTCCAGCCGACAACGAGAAGGATCTGGCCGAGATTCCCGACAATGTGAAAGCCGGGCTGACCATCGTGCCGGTCAAGAACGTGGAGGAGGTGCTGAAGGTCGCGCTCACCCGCACGCCTGAACCGATCAACTGGGAAGAGCCGGAAATCGTGCCAGCAGCGGCTGTTCGTCCGGCAGACGGCGATGCCGTTGTTACTCACTGATTGAGGCTTCCAATGGAAAAAGGGCCGCTGCTCAGGCGGCCCTTTTTCATTTCCGCTCAAGCCTTTGAGGGCCATACGTCCCTGTCGCGTCTACAAAACCCGCTGATTCTCTGGATTTCTGCTTTGACGGCGGGGAACCGCCCCCCTACATTCCCCCACCGGACTCGCCCAAAGGAGCCTTATCTGATGAACAAGAACGAACTTACCCAGCAAGTGTCCGACCGCGCCGGAGTGGGCAAGAACGAAGCCGCGAAAGCTGTCGACGCGGTCTTTGACATCATTTCAGAGGCGCTGAAGGCTGGAGACGAAGTCCGCCTTACGGGCTTTGGGGTCTTCGCTGTGGCCGCGCGCGCTGGCGGCAAGGGCCGCAACCCTCAGACCGGCGAAGAAATCACGATTAAGCCCTCCAAGCAGCCTCGCTTTCGCGCTGGCAAGCAGTTGAAGGATTTGCTGAATACCTGACTCCGCGGTCGCGCGCAGCGACGGGTATCCTGCTATATCTTCGAATCCGGGCGGTTAGCTCAGCCGGTAGAGCACATCGTTTACACCGATGGGGTCGGCGGTTCGAACCCGTCACCGCCCACCAGCCGCGGCGCTCTTACCGCGAGCGGCATCACCGCGACACGCATTGACCTACGGCGGTACTGCATGGCGGAGTGTACGCATGCGCCTTTGGGTACTCTCTACCGTTATGCTCCTGGCTGCTTGCGCGGCGCATCGGCCGCCACCGCAGCACGACGAGCCAGAGTTCCGGCCGGTGCGCAGCATGCTGGAGGTGTATGATCTCAACCACGACGGCACCGTTACCCGCGCCGAAATGGAGCAGGGGATACGCGCGGATTTTGCAAGGGCCGATTCGAAGCATACTGGTTGCCTCGACGCTGACGAAGCTCGGGATGTGAATCAAAAACGCTGGCAACAGGATCAATCAACCTATTCACCGCTCGTCGACTTCAAGGGCGATGGTTGCATTGATTTCGGCGAGTTTGCTGCCACGCCGCGCTCGCTATTCGATCAGATGGATAGGGATGGGAACGGTCAGGTTTCAGCCAACGAACTGCGGCCACAGGGCGGACGGTAACAAGGCAGTTGAGCAGGGGAATTTCAGCTCCCAATCGTCCTGCACGCGCGAAGTGTTTCGTCCCATTTGCCGCCATTCAAGTCCTTTCAGCTGCAGGTACCGTGCAACACTGCCAAAGCAGCGTGCAATCGGCCTTGAGATATGACACTATCTTTGCTGGGTCAGGGGCGGGGCCTTGACCTGCACTAGTGTCAGGGGCGGGGGGATGGTAGAAGTCTCCGTCAATATTGGACGACCCGACGTCCGCCGATACTTCCTGCAGGCGGTAGTTGTCTTCATTGCCTATTACGTCGCGGGAAAACTGGGACAGGCAACCACCGAAATCAGAAGCAGCAATATCGGACCTGTGTGGCCAGCCTACGGCGTTGCACTCGCGGCTGTAGTGTTGTGCAGCTATCGAATCTGGCCTGTTCTTCTGGGGGCGACGTTTCTTGTCGCCTCCCAAAGCGGCGTTCCGGTTGTTACGGCATTCGGACAGGCGACCGGGTCTGTCCTTGCAGCTGTAGTCGGTTGCTTCCTGTTGAACCGTCTGGAATTCGATCCAGCCATATCGCGGCTCCGCGACGTTTTAAGCCTGATTTTTCTCGGTAGCTTCGCAAGCGCATTCGTCAGTTCCTCGGTTGGAGTCGCAGTCCTTCATTCCAGCGGGCTGCAAGGCTACTCCGGGACTGCGCGCGAGTGGTTTGTGTATTGGCTTGGCGACGCCACCGGCGTCTTGCTGGTCACTCCGCTCGTTTTTGCCGGACCCGCCTTTCTGAGGTTGCTTGCGCGCCCGGTCTCTCTGGCGGAGTTTGTCGCGCTTGTCGCTTCGCTAATTCTTTCATCCTTAGTGATTTTTGAAGCCAAGCTGCGCATTCCGGCGTTGCTGTTGTTTCCCTTCGTGATCTGGGCATCGATCCGGTTTGGTGTTGGCGGTTCGGCGCTGTCGGCGCTCGTAGTTGCCACCATCGCCACTATCGCGACAGCGCTGGGCCAAGGACCGTTCTCCCACGATACGACGTTTGTTAGTGCCCTGCTGTTGGACGTGTTTTTTGCGACCCTGTGCGTGTCGGGATTGATGCTTTCATCTCTCATCGCGGAACGAGAAAAGGCGGAGGCCGAGCGGGAACAGTTGATCCGCGAACAGGCAGTGATGGAGGCGCGCCTGCGACTCGCTGCGATCGTCGAATCTTCCGAGGACGCGATCATCGGCCAAGATATCAACGGCGTTATTACGGACTGGAACGCCGGTGCGGCGAGACTATACGGCTATGACCAAAGCGAAGCGATTGGAGGGGTGTTTTCTTCACTCGTGCGGTCGGACATCGGAAGAGCTGATCTAGATTTCACGAAAATATCGGATTTAGTCAGCAGGCATGAAACCGTCCATCACAAGAAAAACGGGAGCCCAATTGAGGTTTCCGTGACCATGTCGCCGATCCACGATGTCGACGGGCACATCGTCGGCGTTTCCGCCATTGCGCACGATATTACGGAGCGCCAGCGCGCGGCGAACGCTTTACGGGAAAGCGAAGAAAAGCTGCGGCTGATTCTGAATTCGGCGGCAGAGGGAATATACGGCGTTGACCGAGAAGGCTACTGCACCTTCTGCAATCAAGCTTGCGTCCGGCTTCTGGGCTACGACAGCGATGACGCGATCATCGGCAAGGAAATGCACGGTCTCATTCACCACAGTTACGCGGACGGGACACCATTTCCGCGGGAACAGTGCCACCTAAGGGACGTACTGAATACCGGACAGGGGCTTCACTTCGACGATGAAGTGCTATGGCGAGCCGATGGCTCTAGCTTTCACGCCGAGATATGGAGTTACCCCCAGAAGCGAGGGGAGGTTATGGTGGGGGCTGTGCTCGGCTTCAGCGACATCACACAAAAACTTCAGTCCGAGGAGAATGCCGCGGCACTCCGCGATGAACTGGCGCATCTCAGCCGCGTGGGAATGCTGGGTGCGCTGAGCGGGACATTGGCGCACGAGATCAATCAACCGCTTGCCGCCGTAGGTATCAACATCGCGACGGCCCTACAGCTTTTGGAAACGCGGCCCCTGCCGCTTCACGATCTCCGCGAAGCACTGGGCGATATCCGAGACGACAATCAGCGGGCTGGCGACGTTCTGCAGCACATGAGAACGCTTCTCAAGAAGAATCCAGCGCATTTCGACGAACTGGAGGTCAATTCGACCGTCAGTGACGTCGTCAAACTTGTCAGGAGCAATGCGCTCAGACGCGGCATAACGATCCACATCGAATTGTCGCCGTGGATGCGCCCGATATTTGGCGATCGGGTGCAGATCCAGCAGGTGATCCTCAATTTGTTGATGAACGCCTGCGACGCTGTCGCGAACAATGATAAGGGCCAGCGGCGGGCCAGCGCGAAAACCATACCGCGCAAGGACGCAATGGTGGTAGAAGTGCAGGATGAAGGGGCCGGCATCTCCGATGAGGACCTGCCGCACATTTTCGAGCCATTTTATACCACGAAACGTGAGGGCCTTGGTTTGGGCTTATCGATCTGTCAGTCTATTGTTGGGGCGCATGGGGGGACAATCGGCGCAGCGCGAAATCCACGCGGCGGCATGACTTTCTCGGTGACACTTCCAATCAAGCAATCGACGCTTAGCCCTACTCCGGACGACGCTGTCACGCCGACAGGCCACAGCGCACAATGAACCGCACGCCGATGTCTACCGGACAGGAACCGGAAGGACCGGTGGTTTGCGTTATCGATGATGACCCAAGCATGAGGCGGTCGCTTGGCCGGCTTCTGAGGACATCCCAATGGCGCGTACAAAGTTTTGCGTCTGCGGAAGCGTTTCTCGCGGAATTGAACAAATTTTCGAGCGGTATCCTCATTGTCGATGTGCAGCTGCCGGGCATGACCGGGCTTGAACTCCTTGAGAGGATACAGGAAATCGACATGTCGCGCCCAGCCATCGTGATGAGCGGGTCCGACGATGAGAGTTTCGAAAGAGAGGCATTGCGGCTGGGGGCGACGACGTTCTTGCGCAAGCCCTTTGTCCCCCAACTCCTTCTTGATACGCTTGAACTGCTGGCTCAATCGTCGAACGGGAAACCGCTGCGGTCTTCAGGCTGAGGAAAGTTCCGGTTCCACGTCCGCCCCACAGCCCATAACGTGACCGTTTAGCTTGACCTGAGGGGGTTCGCGGCCCTACACGGATCGCCTTCCGCGAGCGCCAACGCATTCGCGCGCGGGGGCGTAGCTCAGTTGGTTAGAGCGTCGGCCTGTCACGCCGAAGGTCGCGGGTTCGAGCCCCGTCGCTCCCGCCATTCTATGGTGGCATTTGTTTTCCGTAGCGAGCATTTGTTTCGCTAGATTTGCAGCGGAAAAACTGCTTGTTCTCGCGCCAAATCATGGCTTAAACCCGCGCCCGTGGGCGCACCTTTGGCGCCTGCGAAAAACAATGCACCTTGAGCCGGCAGCCTCAGCTCTCTCGCGCGGTTTCAAGGTAAGGGTGTGGAATGAATCACCTGCTTATCGAATATCTGCCGATCCTGATCTTCATCGGGATCGCAGGCGCGCTCAGTCTCGTGTTTTTGATCGTGCCGTTTGTTATCGCGCCTTCGAAGCCGGATCCAGAGAAGCTGTCGGCCTATGAGTGCGGTTTCAACGCCTTCGGCGATTCCCGCATGAAGTTCGACGTACGGTTCTATCTCGTCACCCTGCTTTTCATCATCTTCGATCTGGAAGTCGCGTTCCTCTTCCCATGGGCTATCACACTGACCAAGACCGGCCTCTATGCCTTCTGGTCGATGATGGTGTTCCTCGGCGTACTAACAATCGGGTTCATCTATGAATGGCGGAAAGGGGCACTCGAATGGGAGTGATCCCGGCCAGCGCGGCGGCGCGCGCGGGGGTGGAGGGCGGGACGCCCATCCCCGATAACGACCCCTATTTCCGCGAAGTGCAGGCAGCGATGCAGGATAAGGGCTTCCTGGTCACGAGTGCCGACGCCCTGATCAACTGGGCGCGCACCGGCTCACTCATGTGGATGACCTTCGGTCTTGCCTGTTGCGCCGTGGAGATGATGCAGGCGTCCATGCCGCGTTACGACCTCGAACGCTTCGGCTTTGCGCCGCGCGGCTCGCCACGACAGTCGGATGTGATGATCGTGGCGGGCACTCTGTGCAACAAGATGGCACCGGCACTGCGCAAGGTCTACGACCAGATGCCGGAGCCCAAATACGTCATCAGCATGGGCTCCTGCGCCAATGGCGGCGGCTACTATCACTATTCCTATTCCGTGGTGCGCGGCTGCGATCGCATTGTGCCGGTCGACATTTATGTGCCCGGCTGCCCGCCGACAGCGGAAGCGCTCGTCTACGGTATCATGTTGCTGCAGCGGAAAATCCGCCGCACCGGCACGATAGAACGCTGAGGCTTTCACATGAGCCTCGATCTCAACGCGTTGGGTAGTCACACCGCGGCCGGCCTTTCTGGCGCAGTGATTGAACAGCTGATTGATCGCGGTGAGCTGACTTTGACGATCAGTAGCGATGCGTTGGTTCAGGTCGTCGAATTCCTCCGAGACGATCCGGAGTGCGAATTCAAGTTGCTGATCGACATCTGCGGGGTGGACTGGCCGAAGCGCGAGAAGCGCTTCGATGTGGTCTACCACTTTCTTTCGATGACGAGGAACCAACGGATTCGGGTAAAGGTACAGACGGACGAACACACAGCGTTGCCCTCGATCGCTCACATTCATCCTGCCGCCAACTGGTTCGAGCGCGAAACGTTCGACATGTACGGTGTCACATTCTCAGAGCATCCGGATCTGCGCCGCATCCTTACCGACTACGGCTTCTCCGGTTATCCGCTGCGCAAGGACTTTCCGCTGACGGGATTTGTCGAACTCCGCTACGACGACGATCTCAAGCGCGTCGTCTATCAACCGGTACAACTGGTGCAGGAATTTCGCGACTTCGATTTTGCGAGCCCTTGGGAAGGTGCGCGCGCCGTGCTGCACGGCGATGAGAAGGCGACCAAGCCATGAGTGACGCACCTGCTGGCGCGCCCGCCGGCGACAACACCATCACCATCAATTTTGGCCCGCAGCATCCGGCTGCGCACGGTGTGCTTCGCATGGTGCTTGAGATGGATGGCGAGGTGATCACCCGTGTGGATCCGCACATCGGGCTTCTGCATCGTGGCACCGAGAAATTGATCGAACACAAGACCTACATGCAGGCGCTGCCCTATTTCGACCGGCTGGATTACGTCGCGCCGATGAATCAAGAGCACGCGTTCGCGCTCGCCACCGAGAAGCTTCTGGACCTCGAAGTACCCAAGCGCGGCCAGTACATTCGCGTGCTCTATTCCGAGATAGGGCGCATCCTCAATCACCTGCTCAATGTCACCACGCAGGCCTTGGATGTCGGAGCGCTCACCCCGCCTCTGTGGGGGTTCGAAGAGCGCGAAAAACTGATGATCTTCTATGAGCGCGCTTCGGGCTCTCGGCTGCATGCCAACTACCTCCGCACCGGCGGCGTGCATCAGGATTTGCCGCCGGAGCTGATCGAGGACATCTACAACTGGACCTCGGCCTTTCCGAAGGTGCTGGACGATCTCGAAACGCTGCTGACCGAGAATCGCATCTTTAAGCAGCGCAACGTCGATATCGGAAAGATCAACCGGGCCGAGGCTGAATCCTGGGGCATGAGCGGCGCCATGATCCGGTCGGTGGGCGTGCCATGGGATTTGCGCCGCTCGCAACCCTACGAATGCTACAACGAACTCGATTTCCAGATTCCCATCGGCAAGAATGGCGATAACTACGATCGCTACCTCATCCGCATGGAGGAGATGCGTCAGGCCACCAAGATCATGCGTCAATGTATCGAACGCATGCCGACCGGCCCGGTACTGGCGGAAGACAAGAAAGTGACGCCGCCCAAACGCGCCGACATGAAGCGTTCCATGGAAGGCCTGATTCATCACTTCAAGCTTTACACTGAAGGTTATCGGGTTCCGGCGGGCGAAGTGTACGCGGCGGTGGAAGCGCCGAAAGGCGAGTTCGGCGTGTATCTGGTGTCCGAAGGAGAGAACAAACCGTACCGTTGCAAGATTCGCGCGCCGTCGTTCGCGCATCTGCAGGCGATGGACTACATGTGCAAGGGCCACATGCTGGCCGACGTCTCGGCCGTGCTCGGCTCCATCGACATCGTGTTCGGGGAGATCGACCGGTGAGTTTTCGTCGTCTTGCCCCCGCCGATCAGCAGCCCGCGACTTTCGCGTTCTCGGACGAGAATCGAAAGCTAGTGGATCAGTGGATCGCGAAATATCCGCCGGGGCGGCAGCGCAGCGCAGTCATAGCGTTGCTGTGGATCGGGCAGGAGCAGGAAGGCTGGGTGACCAAGCCGATGATCGAGGAGGTCGCCCGCATCCTCGACATGGCAGTGATGCGGGTGCTAGAGGTCGCGACCTTCTACACGATGTTCAACCTTACGCCGGTGGGGCAGTACCTCGTGCAGGTGTGTACGACGACGCCGTGCTGGCTGCGCGGCTCCGATGATGTCGTTGCCGCATGCAAAAAACACATCGCGCCCACGCAACACACGATTTCCGCCGACGGTAAATTCTCGTGGATGGAGGTGGAATGCCTCGGCGCCTGCGTGAACGCACCGGTCCTGCAGATAGGCAAGGATTACTACGAAGACTTGGATGGGCCGACGACCGAGCGAATTTACGAAGCGCTGCGGCGCGGAGAATCAGTCACACCTGGCCCGCAGTTGCACGGGCGTTGTTCCTCCGAACCGGAAGGCGGCGCGCTGACCTTGAAGGATCCAAAACTGTACGACGGCGGCTATAGCAAACCACCGGGAGCCGCGACCTGATGCTTGCCGATCGCGACCGCATTTTCACCAACCTCTACGGCTTCCACAGCCCGGGGCTCGACGGCGCGCGCAAGCGCGGCGCGTGGGATGGCACCAAGCAAATCCTCGAACGCGGCGTGGACGCGATCATCGCGGAAGTGAAAAAGTCCGGCCTGCGAGGGCGCGGCGGCGCCGGATTCCCCACCGGCCTCAAATGGTCCTTCATGCCGAAAGAGGTGAAGGAGCGACCGCACTATCTCGTCGTCAACGCGGACGAATCCGAGCCCGGCACCTGCAAGGACCGGGACATCATGCGGCACGATCCGCATCTGCTGATTGAAGGCTGCCTTATCGCCTCCTTCGCGATGCGTGCGCACGCTTGCTACGTCTACATCCGCGGCGAATTCATCCGCGAACGCGAGGCATTGCAGCGCGCGGTGGATGAAGCATGCGCCGCCAACCTTATCGGCGCGGACAACATCCACGGCTGGCCGTTTGATCTCTACGTACATCACGGCGCGGGCGCATACATCTGCGGCGAGGAAACCGCGCTATTGGAAAGCCTGGAGGGCAAGAAAGGCCAGCCGCGCCTCAAACCGCCGTTCCCGGCCAACGCGGGCGTTTATGGTTGCCCGACAACGGTCAACAACGTCGAAACCATCGCCATGGTGCCGGACATCATGCGCCGCGGCGCCGACTGGTTCGCCGGTATCGGCAAGCCCAATAACACCGGCACCAAACTTTTCTGCATTTCCGGCCATGTGAATAAGCCTTGCAATGTGGAAGAGGCGATGAGCATCCCGCTGCGCGAATTGATCGAAACGCATGCCGGCGGCGTGCGCGGCGGCTGGGACAATCTACTCGGCGTGATCCCGGGCGGGTCTTCCATGCCGGTACTGTCGAAGGAAATCTCCGACGACATCCTGATGGATTTCGATTCATTGGTGAAAGCGAAATCCGGCCTCGGCACTGCCGCCGTGATCGTGATGGACAAGTCCACCGATATCATCAAGGCGTTCGCGCGGCTCGCCTATTTCTACAAGCACGAGAGCTGCGGCCAGTGCACACCGTGCCGCGAAGGCTGCGGCTGGATGTGGCGCGTGCTCACCCGCATGGGCAAGGGTGAGGCCACGATGGAGGACATTGATCTGCTGCAGGAGGTGACGAAGCAGATCGAAGGCCACACCATCTGCGCCTTCGGCGAAGGCGCCTCATGGCCGGTGCAGGGCTTCCTGCGGCATTTCCGGCCCGAGATCGAGAAGCGCATCCGCGAACATGGCGGGCGGCATTCCGCGCCGATGCAGCCGCTGGCGGCGGAGTAGGGGATGGGGGAGAAGAAACAGACGGTGCAACCGCCGCTGCCGCTGATGATCGCAGCGCTGATTGGCATTGGGGGCGCAGTTCTGACCATGCTAGCGTGGCGCGGCGAGAAAGCGAAGAAGCTGTATCTTTCGCATTGCGATGTCGCGTTGGCGAACCCGCGTTTCTCCAGCCCAGATCTTGGCAAGCTGGACCTGAAGGCAAAAACCTTCGACGGCAGCGCAGAAGAATTCGAGCGCTACGAATGGTACGTCGCGCGGCTGGTCTACACCTTGGACGAATGCCTGGCGCTGGCGCCCATTCCCCAGTGGTACGCGGTAGCGCGCACGCAGCTCGCAAACCACAAGAAATACTTCGCGTCGGACTATTACAAGAAGCAGGACTATCTCTCGCACTACTCGCTGCGCATGCGGTTGCTGATCGAACAGCAGGCGGAGGCCGTTTGATGTCAACTCGCAGACTCATAATCGACGGCAGGGAGATCGAGGCGGAAGATTCGATCACGTTGCTGCAGGCGTGCGAGCAGGCCGGCGCCGAAATCCCACGCTTCTGCTATCACGAGCGGCTTTCCGTCGCCGGCAATTGCCGGATGTGTCTGGTGGAGTGGGTGGGTGCGCCCAAGCCGCAGGCCAGTTGCGCGCTGCAGGTGAAGGACATCTTCCCCAATAAGGACGGCACCCCGGCCAAGATCAACACGCGCTCGCCCTATGCACAGAAGGCGCGCGAAGGCGTGATGGAATTCCTGCTCATCAATCATCCGCTGGATTGCCCGATCTGCGATCAGGGCGGCGAGTGCGATCTGCAGGATCAGGCGCTCTATTACGGCCGCGCCAATTTCCACCGCTTCAATGAGAACAAGCGGGCGGTGGAAGACAAGTATATGGGCCCGCTGATCAAGACGATCATGACCCGCTGCATCCAGTGTACGCGCTGTGTGCGCTTCGCCACCGAAGTGGCCGGCGTGCCCGATCTGGGCGGGACGGGGCGCGGCGAAGACCTGGAGATCATGACCTACCTCGACAAGGCATTTGAATCCGAACTGTCGGGCAATGCAGTCGACCTTTGCCCGGTTGGAGCGCTCACGCACAAGCCATGGGCGTTCGTGTACCGGCCGTGGGAATTGCGCAAGACCAACTCCATCGACGTGCACGATGCACAAGGCTGTAACATCCGCGTCGATAGCCGCGGCGGCCAAGTGTTGCGTATCCTGCCACGCATGAACGAAGCGGTGAACGAGGAGTGGATTTCCGACAAGGCGCGCTACGCGTGCGACGGCCTGCGCATGCAGCGGCTTGATCGGCCGTATGTACGGAAGGATGGCAAGCTGGAGCCTACGAGCTGGGGAGAGGCGTTCGAGATCATTGCCGCCCACATGCGCGGTACGCGGCCCGATCGCATGGCCGCGATCGTCGGCGATTTGGCGGCGGCGGAGGAGATCAAGGCGCTGAAGGATTTGATGCGGTCGCTCGGCGTCACCAATCTTGAGTGTCGGCAGGATGGCGCGAAAGTCGGCGGCGGCCCTCGGCAATCCTACGTGTTCAACACCACGATTGCCGGAGTGGAGTTCGCCGACGCGCTGCTGCTCATCGGCTGCAATCCGCGCTGGGAAGCGCCGGTGTTGAATGCGCGCATCCACAAAACGTGGCTAAGCGGTGCCATAAAGATCGCCAATGTCGGCGTGCCGTACAATCTCACCTATCCGGTGGAGCAGCTGGGCGGCAGTGCGAGTGTGATGAGTGGAATTGCCGACGGAAGCCATGCCTTCGCGAATGTACTGCGCGATGCACAGCGGCCGATGCTGATTGTTGGATCTGGTGCGCTTGTACGCTCCGATGGTGGGGCAATTTTGAATTTCGCGGCGCGAATTGCGTCCGATACCGGCATGATCGGTCCTGCGGGCACACCGCCTGAAGGTGGCTGGAACGGGTTCAATGTGCTGCATACCGCGGCCAGCCGCGTGGCGGCGCTCGATTTGGGCTTATTGCCGGGCGAAGGCGGCCGCGACATGGCCGGCATCCTCAACGGCGCCAGCAAAGGTGAGATCGATTTTGTCTGGCTGCTCGGCGCGGATGAATTCGATACCGGCCGCCTCGGCAATGCCTTTGTGGTCTATCAAGGCACGCACGGTGACGCTGGCGCGCATGCCGCCGATGTCATTCTGCCGGGCGCAGCCTACACGGAGCAGGACGGCATTTATGTGAACTTCGAGGGCAGGGCGCAGCGGGCAGAACGTGCCACCTTTCCACCGGGGCAGGCGAAAGAGGATTGGGCCATCCTGCGCGCGTTCTCTGAGGTTGTTGGGAAAAGGTTACCGTACGACAGCCGCGAAGAATTGCGCCGCGCGCTGTTCGCTGATGCCGCGCATCTTGCAGATGAGGATTCGCTGCTACCTTCGGCAGGTGCCAATCCATCTGTCTGGAACAACATCGGCGTCGCCGGCGAAATTGACGAGCGCACGCCGCTTGCCTCGCCCGTCGCTGACTTCTATCTCACCAACCCGATCGCGCGGGCGAGTGAGAGCATGGCCGAGTGCAGCAAAGTGTACGTTACCGGCGCGATGAAACTGGCGGCGGAATAGATGTTCTTCACCTCCTACTTCCAGCACCACGGATTGCCCTACGGCTGGGCATGGACGCTTAGCCAGGGGATCGTAATCGTCTTTTTCGAGTTGATCCTCGCGCTCTCCGTCGCACTCTTTATTCTCGCAGACCGCAAGATCTGGGCGGCGGTGCAGCTGCGCCGCGGGCCCAACGTGGTCGGCGCCTTCGGCCTGCTGCAGACAATCGCCGATGCCCTGAAATTTTTCTTCAAGGAAGTGATCGTGCCGGCCGGCGCCAACAAGGTGCTGTTCCTGCTTGGGCCGTTGATCACCGCAACGCTCGCCTTCGCGGCATGGGCGGTGGTGCCGGTGAGCGCCGGCTGGGTGGTCGCCAATATCAATGTGGGTATTCTCTACATTTTCGCGATTTCCTCACTGGGCGTGTATGGCGTGATCGTTGCCGGCTGGGCGTCGAATTCGAAATACGCCTTCCTCTCCGCGCTGCGCGCTGCGGCGCAAATGGTGTCCTACGAAGTCTCTATCGGGTTCGTGCTGATTACCGTACTGCTGTTCGCAGGCTCGCTGAACCTGTCGGCCATCGTGATGGCGCAGGCGCATGGCTGGTTCCTGTTCACGATCCTCTTCCCAATGGCGATCGTGTTCTTCATCTCCACGCTCGCGGAAACGCAACGCCCCCCCTTCGACCTGCTGGAGGCGGAATCGGAGCTCGTGGCGGGGTTCATGGTGGAATATTCGTCCACGCCGTTCCTGCTGTTCTTCCTCGGCGAGTACATGAACGTGATCATGCTCTCCGGGTTGTTCGTGGTACTGTTCCTTGGCGGGTGGCTGCCGCCGCTTTCCATCTGGCCGTTCACCGCCGTACCTGGCGTATTCTGGTTCATTCTGAAGCTGCTGTTCGTGTTCTTCTGCAACTCGATGGTGAAGGCGTTCGTACCACGCTATCGCTATGATCAGTTGATGCGTCTGGGTTGGAAGGTATTTCTGCCGCTATCGTTGGCATGGGTGGCGCTCACGGCGGGCTGGGTGTTGCTATTCCCGCATGGCATCTGGGCGGCACTCGCCCACGGAGGCGCGTGATGGCACTTGCCGGTCTCGATCGCACAGCTCGCTCCATATTCTTGTGGGAGTTCGTGAAGAGCTTCTGGCTGGCGCTGCGCTACTTCTTCTCGCCGAAAGCCACATTGAACTATCCTTTCGAGAAGGGGCCGCTTAGCCCGCGCTTCCGCGGTGAACACGCACTGCGCCGCTACCCCAACGGAGAAGAGCGCTGCATCGCCTGCAAATTGTGTGAAGCGATTTGCCCGGCGCTTGCCATCACCATTGAAGCCGAACCGCGCGCGGATGGCTCCCGACGCACCACCCGCTACGACATCGACATGGTGAAGTGCATCTATTGCGGCCTATGCCAGGAAGCCTGTCCGGTGGACGCCATCGTGGAGGGGCCGAACTTCGAATTCGCCACCGAAACGCGCGAAGAGCTTTACTACAACAAGGAACGCCTGCTCGCGAACGGTGATCGCTGGGAGCGCGAGATCGCCCGCAACCTCGAACTCGACGCGCCTTATCGGTAATCCATGCTGCTCCAAGCCATCGCTTTCTACCTATTCTCCGCAGTGCTCCTTGCATCGGCGGTGATGGTGATTGCCGGGCGCAATCCCGTGCATTCGGTGCTGTTCCTGATTCTCGCCTTCTTCAATGCGGCGGCACTGTTCGTGCTGCTCGGCGCCGAGTTTCTCGCGATGATTCTAGTTATCGTCTATGTCGGCGCGGTGGCGGTGCTGTTCCTCTTCGTGGTGATGATGCTCGATGTGGATTTCGCCGAGCTGAAACGCGGCACGCTGCAATACATTCCTGTGAGCCTCGTGGTTGGCGGCATATTGGTCGCGGAACTTCTTTTCGCTGGGACCGCGTGGCGCTTTGCGCCGGCTGCATCGCACGTGCTGGCCAGCGCAAATCCTGCGCACCTCAGCAATACCGAAGCGCTCGGCCGCATCCTCTACACCGACTACATCTACTACTTTCAGATTGCTGGATTGATTCTGCTGGTGGCGATGATCGGCGCCATCGTGCTGACGTTGCGGACCCGCGCCGGTGTGCGCAAGCAATCGATCCGCGCGCAGGTGGGCCGCTACGCGAGCGATACTCTGGCGGTGGTCAATGTAAAGCCGGGCGAGGGGGCATGATGACTGTCGGGCTTGGGCAATATCTCGCGGTCGCCGCCATCCTCTTCACCATCGGCGTGCTGGGGATTTTCCTCAACCGCAAGAATGTCATTATCATCCTGATGTCCATCGAGCTGATCCTGCTCGCGGTGAACATCAACTTCGTGGCGTTTTCGTCGTTCCTCGGCGATCTCGTGGGGCAGGTGTTCGCGCTTTTCGTGCTGACCGTTGCCGCGGCCGAAGCTGCCATCGGGCTTGCTATTCTCGTCGTCTACTTCCGGAACCGCGGATCGATCGCGGTGGAAGACGTGAACCTGATGAAGGGCTAGATGTACGCGGCCATCGTCTTCCTCCCGCTTCTGGGTTCGGCCATTGCCGGGCTGTTCGGCCGTTTCATCGGTGCGCGGGCCTCCGAGTTGGTAACAACGGTCCTACTGTTCGTTTCGGCTGCGCTCTCTTGCTATGCCTTCTACGACGTTTGCTTCCTTGGTCATGCGCAGACTGTGCGAATAGCGCAGTGGATCACCTCTGGCGATTTCGAAGCCGATTGGGCGCTGCGCGTCGACAGCTTGACCGCGGTCATGCTGGTGGTGGTGACTGGCGTTTCCTCGCTCGTACACCTGTACTCCGTCGGCTATATGCACGAAGACCCGCACCGGCCGCGCTTCTTCTCATACCTCTCGCTCTTCACCTTCGCCATGCTGATGCTGGTGACGGCGAACAATTTTCTGCAAGTGTTCTTCGGCTGGGAAGGCGTCGGCCTCGCGTCCTATCTGCTCATCGGCTTCTGGTATGAGCGGCCAAGCGCCAATGCCGCAGCCCTGAAAGCCTTTGTGGTGAATCGGGTTGGCGATTTCGGCTTCATGCTCGGAATCTTCGGCGTGTTCTTCATTTTTGGCACGCTGGATTTCGACAGTGTGTTTCAGGCTGCTCCGCATTTCGTCGGCAAGACATTCCATTTCGGCAGCTGGAACGTCGACATCCTCACCACGCTCTGCATCCTGCTGTTCATCGGCGCGATGGGAAAATCGGCGCAGCTGGGGCTGCACACGTGGTTGCCGGACGCCATGGAGGGTCCAACACCGGTCTCGGCTCTCATCCATGCGGCGACGATGGTGACCGCCGGCGTGTTTCTTGTTTGCCGCTGCTCGCCGCTGTTTCAACTATCACCCGCGGCGCTCGCCTTCGTCACCTTCATTGGCGCGACGACAGCCTTCTTTGCCGCTTCGGTCGGCTTGTTCCAGAACGACATCAAGCGGGTGATCGCATATTCAACCTGCTCTCAGTTGGGTTACATGTTCGCGGCAGCCGGCGTCTCGGCTTATGGCGCGGCGATGTTCCATCTCTTCACGCATGCCTTTTTCAAGGCGCTGTTATTCCTTTCGGCGGGCGCAGTGATCACCGCCATGCATCACGAGCAGGACATGCGGAGAATGGGCGGGCTTGCGAAGCAAATCCCCTTCACCTGGGCGATGATGCTGATCGGCAATTTGGCGCTCACCGGCTTCGGCATACCCTTCCTGCACGTCGGTGCAGCTGGCTTCTTCTCGAAGGACGCCATCATCGACGTGGACTTCGCCGGGCCGACAGGCATGGACCACTATGCCTTTGTCATGACGGCCGTCGCCGCGCTGATGACCTCGTTTTATTCCTGGCGACAGTTCCTGATGACCTTCCACGGCCGTTACCGCGGCGCCGACAAGAATGTGCATCTCGAGCATGCCGATGCGAATGCACATGCGCATGACGAGCCGGAGTCGGATCACGCGCATGGGCATGCCTTGCAATTGTCAGAGGTGCATGAATCGCCGTTGTCGATGCTGGCGCCGCTAGCGGTACTGGCGGTGGGTGCGCTATTCGCCGGTGCGATTTTCGATCCGTATTTCATTGGCGAGCGTTCTGCGGAGTTCTGGCACGGGGCAGTTGCTGCCATCGCGGGCAATGGCGCCAAGCCGATGCCGACGGAGTTTCCAGCCTGGGTCGAGCTCACCCCGTTCGTGCTGACGATCGGCGGCTTCTTGATCGCCTTCTACTATTACATTCTGCGCCCAGAATTGCCGGCGCGAATGGCAGCAAAGCGCGGCCTTCTGTATGTCTTCCTGTACAACAAGTGGTACTTCGACGAGCTGTACGACTTCCTTTTCGTGCGTCCGGCGCTATGGCTTGGCCGCGTGCTATGGAAAGTGGGTGACGGCCGCATCATCGATGGGCTGGGTCCCGATGGGATTTCCGCGCGCGTTCTGGATGCCACACGCGGCGCCGTCCGGCTTCAATCGGGCTACGTCTATCAATACGCCTTCGTCATGATTGTTGGCGTCGTAGCGCTTGCCACCTGGTTCGTATTGTCGGGGGGCATTCGCTGATGCACCTGCCGCTCCTCAGCATTGTTACCTTCCTGCCCTTGGCTGGCGTGTTACTTATTCTCGTGATGCCTGGAGAAGGCGAGCGGCTGGCGAAGAGGGCTCGCTGGATCGCGCTGATCACCACGATCATCGACCTGATCGTCTCGCTGGTGATCTGGGGGGGCTTCGACGGATCGTCGGCCGCCTTCCAATTCGAGGAGAAGGCGAACTGGCTCGGCTTTGGCATCAGTTATCACATGGGCGTCGACGGCATCTCCGTTCTGTTCGTGGTGCTGACCGCAGGGCTGATGCCGTTTTGCATTCTCGCCAGCTGGGAATCGATCAAGACGCGCGTCGCCGAATACATGATCGCATTTTTGGTGTTGGAAGCCCTAATGATCGGCGTGTTCTGCGCGCTCGATCTCGTGCTGTTCTATGTGTTCTTCGAGGGCGGCCTGATCCCGATGTTCCTGATCATCGGCGTATGGGGCGGGGTGCGGCGCGTTTATGCCAGCTTCAAGTTCTTCCTCTATACGCTGCTCGGCTCGGTGCTGATGCTCCTCGCCATCCTGTGGATGTATCTCTACGCGGGTACCACCGACATCGCGGTGCTGCTGAAGACAGCAAACTTCCCGGTGGGGATGCAGGCGTTTCTGTGGTTTGCCTTCCTCGCATCCTTTGCGGTGAAGATGCCGATGTGGCCGGTACACACCTGGCTGCCGGATGCGCACGTGGAAGCACCGACTGCGGGTTCGGTGATCCTCGCCGGCATTCTGCTGAAGATGGGCGGCTATGGCTTCCTGCGCTTCTCGCTGCCGATGTTTGCCAGCGCCAGCCACAGCTTTGCGCCGCTGATCTTCGTGCTCTCGGTGATGGCGATTATCTATACGTCCTTCGTGGCGCTGGCACAGGAGGACATGAAGAAGCTCATCGCCTATTCCTCCGTCGCGCATATGGGCTTCGTGACCATGGGCATCTTTTCGCTGACGCATCAGGGGATCGAGGGGGGCATCTACCAGATGCTATCCCACGGCGTTGTCTCTGGCGCGCTATTCCTCTGCGTCGGCGTGATCTACGACCGCATGCATACGCGTGAGATCGCGGCCTATGGCGGGCTGGTGGCGCGCATGCCGATGTACGCCGCCTGCCTGATGGTGTTCGCGCTGGCCAATGTGGGATTGCCCGGCACAGGTGGCTTCGTTGGCGAATTTCTCACCATGTTGGGTACCTTCCGCGTGAACACTTGGGTGGTGATCCTGGCCGCCACGGGCGCCATTCTGTCGGCGGCCTATATGCTCTATCTCTATTGGCGTGTGATTTTCGGCAAGCTGGTGAAGCCGGCACTGCAGACCATTCAAGATCTGTCGCTGCGCGAATTCGCGATCCTCACGCCGCTGGTGATCATCACCATCATCATGGGCGTCTATCCCAATTTCGTGTTCGACGTGACGCACGCGTCAGTCGCTAATCTTGTCCATCAGAGCCAAATGGCTGCCGGCTCGGACCGCCATCCGCCGTCCATTCATCTCGCCCTGGGTCATGGGAGCGGCGGCGGTAATGGCCAGGGTGTAAGGACGGCACGATGAGCGCGCTGTCTTCCGATCTCATGACGCTGTTGCCTCAGCTGGCTTTCCAGCACAGTGGGATCCGAAGCTTGGAATTCACGTGACTTGAAGTCGCG